>OCHE01000387.1_pt1 | contig 61667 bp, 42 predicted proteins | sample 1538681 | NCBI WGS metagenome assembly OCHE01 (sample SAMN04571717, study PRJEB22368) | human gut metagenome | biome: human gut; material: stool | host: Homo sapiens | place: Luxembourg | collected 2012-08-17
ACAACATAGAATATTTTTGTTTTTTGCGCTGTCTACTTGACAGGGGGCGGGTCAAGATATACCGTCATCAGTCTTTTTGGAAATGAACTTTAACCGTTCTTCTTTCCTGACTTCCGACGGTTCGCAGCGAAAAAAGCAGATGCTTCCTCCAGAAATTCATTAAGCTCTTCAAGCTCACGGTTTTTCTTTTCAAGCTCTTTGATCCGTTTGTTTGCTGCCTGAAGCTTGCGAGCTTTATTGCCTGCTTTTTAAACTCTTCATCATATTGTTTTCCTGTATTCTTCGATATCCACTTCTCCGCTTTTCAATGCAGCAGTTATATTTGGCCCAAAGGAAATGCTGTTGATAACTTTTTGATCGCCACGATTTGCCGATAACTCGAGGGGAGTAAAGCCTCTGTTTTGCGGCATTCGAGTATTGTTGCTCAAATCGGTGAACAGTTTGATAAAATCTTCAAGCTGACTTTTTGTCATTAGAATATTCTTTCTGTCGAGCATTTTAGATACTGCGTCAAAAGGCTTGTCATCACAGGTTATTATCAGTATAAAATCGGAAATTGTATAGTTGATCTCCTCTTCGGACATTTTTAGTCTTGTGCGTAAAAAGTCCATCATTGCTCTTACATAAGGGGTATCGGCAATGTACATTTCCTCTTTGTATTTAAGAAGTTCCTGTTTCGGAAGAATTTTAAGAGGTTTACCTGCCTGATGATCGGCCATATTATAATAATACTCATAGTCAACATCTACCAAGCTGGAATGAACTATCTCTCGGTCGATAGGCTCTTCCTTAGGTGCGTCAAGATACAATTCGTCTTTGGCAAGAATGTAGTAAAAATGATTTTCGTGGCGTGCTATCTCAGAAAATGCAATGAACTCGTCTAAGGTTATCAAGCCTTTGTTTTGCTTGCTGATTATTTTGTAAGCGTCCTTTAGCGGCAATAGCTGATACAAATTAGCAAAAGCTTCAAAGTAATCATAAAGCAGCGACATTGTTTCCTGTGGCAGGGCAAGCTTTTTATTCATTCTTGCTATTGTGCTTTCAGCGTATACTCTAGGGAATCTACTCATTGTGATCTTACCTCGATATTTTTATACTTTACTTGATTATACATTAGCTGATAATATTAGTCAAGGGGAGGGGCAGAAAATCAATTCTTTTTTTGTCACCCCATAGGTAGGTTAATCATTATCTGACAGCAATGAATACTCACACAAAGCTGTAATGCCGGCTTTTTTCTCTAAGTGAATATCATCAGGAAACGCATATCTTCTGATAACAGGGTCTCTCAAAATATGCTGTATCTGTTTCCAAAGCTGCTTTACATCAGGCGGAATTGTAATTGCTCTCGACTTGCCTTTTGTGTCAAGGATAGTCACATTCAGGTATTCTATTTCATCAAAACATCTGCTTGCCGATGTTTTTGATACGCCCGGTTTTTGGCGACTATTGACGGCGAAAATAGTATCATATTAAAGTATCTGGTTTAATTCGATTTTTTTATTAGGTCTTGTTATGGTGAAAAATTTTACGCCATTTTCTTTGCTTTATTTACTGCGAAATACATTTAGCACGCCACAATAACATTACGATTTTTACACGAATATTAAAATTATGATATAATTTTCAGCCATATAGTGATACGATATAGTTGCAAACAAAACTAGAATCAGAAAGGACGGTTAAAAATATGAGAAGATTTAATGGCTATATGCACGGCATCGATATCGGAGGCTGGCTGTCACAATGCGATTACAGTAAGGAACATCTTGATAATTTTATTACTGAGGAGGACATCAAGCGTATAAAGGGCTGGGGCTGCGACCACGTTAGAGTGCCTGTGGATTATAATATCTTTCAGGACGAAAACGGCTTTATAGAGAGCGGCTTCGACTATGTTCAGAAGTGTATCGATTGGTGCGGAAATAACGGTATCAATATGATTCTTGACCTCCATAAGACAATGGGCTTTTTCTTTGACAAGGCTCAGGCTGAAAGCGGATTCTTTGATAACGCTGAGCTTCAGCAGAAATTCTACGACCTTTGGGAAGAGTTTGCAAAGCGTTTCAGCAAATATTCTGACAGGGTCTCTTTTGAACTTCTCAATGAGGTAACTGACCCTAAGTTCAGCAAAAAGTGGAATGCTATCGTTGAAAATGCCATAAAGCTTATCAGAAAATACAGCTCTGATATAAATATCATTGTGGGCAGCTACTGGAACAACTCTATTGATTCAATGAAAGACCTTGATAAGCCTTATGACGAGCATATAGTTTATACTTTCCATTGCTATGACCCATTTCTTTTCACTCATCAGGCTGCCTATTGGGTAGATGAGATGCCGAGAGATTTCAGGATCGATTATCCGGGAAGCGTCCCAAAATACAGAACTGAGATAAAGCGTCTTGGTCTTGAATATATGCAGACATACGAGGAGGTCAAGACAGAGAAATTTACGCCTGATTATTTTATGGGAAGATTTGCTGAGGCTGTAAGGGTCGCAGAGGAAAGAAATGTTCCTATGTATTGTGGCGAATACGGTGTTATAAATCTTGCATCTGCTGAAAATACTCTTAACTGGTACAAGGATATAAGCAGTGCCTTTGAGAAATGTTCTATCGGAAGAGCGGCTTGGTCATACAAGGGTGTTGACTATGGCTTTATTGACGGACATCTTGACAGCGTTCTTGATGAACTGGTAAAGTATCTTTAATAGATCATTTCTTAATATAACTCCATTTTTGGACAAGCTCGGTCACGTTTGCCGAGCTTGTTTTTTTATGCTTAGTTTCATAAATTGATGTTTGCTCATAAAATTCTATTTACGATAATTATTTGATATAAATAATTGAATATTGATATAATAGTTTTAAAACAAAGCGTATAATATAAACATAATAATTCATAGTCACTTTCTTATAATAACTTCCGAATAAACAGACCTGCTTGAATATCAAGTGGGTCTGTTTTCATATATTTATAATCTTTCATAAATTCGATATTAAACACTTTTATGATATTTATGTTACGTTTTTGATATAAACAAAACGTTTACATAGTTATAATATATACAGAAACAACAAAATAAATTGCTTTTAGCGAAAAATTTTATTGAAAAATAGGAGGAAAAGGTTATGAAGATCAAAAAAATTGTAGCAGGTCTTTCAGCAGCGGTTCTCGCAGCAACAATGATGTCAGTTTCTGTTTCGGCAGCAAAACTTGGCGATGTTGTTCATCCGTCAGAGGAGGACTCAAAAATGAATGACTCATATTACTCTATCGGAGCAATGGGCTTTTATATGGGTCAGGACTGGACCTGGAATCAGGGCGACTGGGTAGGCATTGATGATTTTGGCAAGATAACTGTTGAATATAAGATAAGCAAAGTTGTCACCGACAAGACAATGTCAGGCAAGGGAACTCTTGGAGATATGGGCGTTATGGTGGCTAATCTTCCTGATGGTGTTTATCCTGTGGACGTTAAGATATCTGACGCAAAGTTCGTTGCCGAGGACGGCACAACAACGGTTTTTGATTCGATTAATTCTATCACTTCATTGGACGAGGATCCAGAGGGTGGAATAAGAATACATATCAGACCAACTGACGAGGTCAATGAGGAAACAGGCGAGGTAACAAAGAAGGCTTGTCCTGAGGTCGCAGGCTGGGAGAAGGAAGGCGCTTTCAACGGCGGCACACTTTCAATGACGCTTGATTTCGGTGTTGCATCTGCCGAGGGCGGAGATTCAAAAACAGATGCTTCAAAGGCAGATTCAAAGTCTGATGCTTCAAGCTCAAAGGCTGATACGTCAAAGAAAGACGTTTCTGCATCTAAGGCAGATGCAGGCAAGACTTCTGCAGCAGCGGCTACATCTTCAAAAGCATCTGACAATACATCTAAGGCAGCAGAAACAGGTGCGGCTGTTGGCGGAGCACTTGCAGTTATCGCTCTTGCAGGCACAGCAGTGATCGTTGCAAAGAGAAGAAAGTAATATTCGGAGGTATGGCTATGAATAATGCAAAAAGAGTTTTGACATTTGCCCTTGCAGTTTGCTCGCTTTCAGCATTTGCATCTTGCGGAAGTTCAAGTGATTCATCAAGCAAGGTAGTTGACAAAAAGCTTAAGGAAGATCAGCAGCAGATAGTTCAAAGACTTGCTGATGATATGAAAGATGTGAGAGATCTCAAGAGCAACGAAATAAAGTGGTTTTCACATTGGGATATCAACCCTACTGAGGCAGAGGACAAGGAGATAGGTGCTGACCTTGCTTTGTTCAAGACAAAGTATAATGGTAAGATAAACTGGGTGCAGACCACTTGGGAAACTAAGTTTGACGATCTTGCGGCACTTGTAATGTCAAATGATTCACCTGATTTCATCGGTGCTGATGATATGGACGTTTTCCCTAAGGGTGCTATAAAGTCAATGATAGAGCCTATCGACGATTATATCGATCTTTCAAAGCCTCTTTGGACAGACATAAAGGGTGCGACAGATCAGTTTATGCTTGGCGATAAGCATTATGTGAGCGTTATCAGAACAGACCCTGCATATGTTTTTGTATACAACAAGCAGACAATGGAAGACAACGGCTATGACGATCCGGCTGAGCTTTTCAAAGAGGGAAAGTGGAACTGGGATACATTCACAGAAATGTGTCTTGATTTTACTGACGCTGAAAGCGATAAATACGCTCTCGACGGCTGGTATTATGAAAAGGCTTTGCAGCAGTCTTCCGGTGTGCCGCTCATCGGTATCACAGACGGCAAGCTTGTAAATAATATTTCTGACCCTATGATAGCAAAGGCTCAGAATATGATGTATGAGCTGCAGAAGAACAATGTTGTTTATCCAAAGCACGAGAATAACTGGAAACTCAGAGGCGACGCAGAGGGCAGCGGAATGGCAACAGGTCTGACGCTTTTCTATCCTATCGGACTTTGGGCACTTGAGAATGCTCCGTCAACAACTGTAAACTATGGCGATGTATCAAAGGGAGAGGTAATGTTCGTTCCTGTTCCTTGCTCAGCTGATAGCGATAAACAGTATATCCCTTCAAGAGTACACGGCTTTAGCATTGTAAAGAACGCTCAAAATCCTGAGGGCGTGGCAGCTTTCCTTGAATGCTGCCGTTACGCAGAGCTTGACGAGGCTGCACATCAGATAACCCTCGATCAGTACAAGGACGATTACGGCTGGACAGATGAGATGCTTGAAATGAGAGAAACTATCTATGATCTGTCTGCACAGAATCCTGTATTTGACTTTGAACAGGGCGTATCTGCCGACCTTAACTCTATTTGTGATACTGCAATAAGAGGAACAATGAATCCGCAGGAGTCAAAGAGCTGGTCACAGGTCGTTCAGGAAAATGAAAAGGCTATAGATTATCTTATCGACGAGGCTATGACTTCAATGAAAGAGGCTAAATAATATCTAATTATCAGAAAAAAGGGCGGCAGGGTGATTTGCCGTCCTTTTTCTATAAATATGAGGCTTTACTTGTGTCTGTAAATATGATATAATAAGCTAAAAAGCAGGGGGTGAAAGCTATGGAAATAAACAGAGAATTGTCTAAGCGGCAGTTTATGCAAAAGGAAAATGACTATCATCATTCACCATATGAAACGGAACTGGAATTCTATTCTGCGGTGCGGGAGGGCGACCTTGAAACGGTCAAACGTTTGTATACGCCGCTGGATACAAACGGAAAGGGCAGGCTCAGCAAAGACGACCTTAGAAACGTCAAGTATCATCTTGTCATAACCATAGCTATGCTGTGCAGGTTTTGCATCGAGGGTGGACTTGACCCGGAAACTGCGTATACCATAAGCGATATATACATTAATAAATGTGATGAGTGCCGCAACGAAGAAAGCGTTATGGCTGTACACAAAGAAGTCATCGTTTATTATACAAAGCAAATGAAAAAGGCTGCGTCACAGAACGTTTACTCAAAGCATATCCTTATGTGCTTTGACTGCATTTTCGATAATATTTACAAGGGCGTGACCGTCAATCAGATAGCTGATGAACTGAACATAACGCCTCAGTATCTTTCAAAGCTTTTCAGAGAGGAAGTTGGCGTAAAGATCTCTGATTTTATTATGTCAAAAAGGATACAAGCGGCTGAAAATATGCTGAGATATTCTGAATATAGTCCGCTTGATATAGCCAATTATCTTGCTTTCAGCTCGCACAGCCATTTTATTGCCTGCTTTAAGAAACAGACAGGACTTACGCCGAAACAGTATAGAGATCAGTTTTTCCGTGCAAACTGGAACAAGCATAGCACAAGCAGATCGAAAATATAAGTTGATGTTAATAATCTGATATTTGCATTACTTTTCTGATATAAATATCACATTTGTTGATTTATAATACTTATAGAAGATAAAATTCTGATATTTATTCGGAGGTAATGAAAAATGAAAAAAGTTTTGGCTATGTCGATTCTCACAATGATAGTTATGTCTATGGGTGGCTGCGGTGCTTCATCTGACAGCAGTTCTTCGCAAGATGTCAGCAGCAAGGCGGAAACGGAAAGCAATTCTCCATACACGGTTGAGGCAGATTTCAGCAAAGGTGCGTCAAATGATTTTTCCATTTCAGCAGGCTGGTCAAATGGTGATCCGTTCAACTGTTCGTGGAGCGAAGATAACGTGACTTTCAATGACGGGAAAATGCAGCTTACCATTGACAGTATGGGCGATTCCGAAGCGTACAGAGGCGGCGAGTATCGTTCAAAGGAGAACTATGGCTATGGACTTTATGAGGTTTCAATGAAAGCCATAAAGAATGACGGCGTTGTATCATCGTTCTTTACATACACAGGTCCATCGGAGGATAATCCTTGGGACGAAATTGACGTTGAAGTCCTTGGCAAGGACACAACAAAGGTGCAGTTCAATTACTACACCAATGGTGTTGGCAAGCACGAATACATGTATGATCTTGGATTTGACGCTTCTGAGGATTTTCACACTTACGCATTTGAGTGGAAAGAGGACAGCATAACTTGGTATGTTGACGGAAAGGAAGCATACAAGGCTACTGAAAATCTGCCTGTTACGCCTGGTAAAATAATGATGAATGCATGGAACGGCATTGGCGTTGACAGCTGGCTGAAAGCCTTTGACGGCACAGTTCCGCTTACAGCGGAATATGAGTGGGCAAGGTTTACGGCAGAAAAGTAAAGTGATCCACATATTATGCTTGCTTTTATGTGTTGATTTTTTTAGTTAATGATTGCTTAATGATATTGATATTTGAACCGACCCCATTTGCTAGGTCAAAAAGTCTAGCGAATGGGGTCGGTTTATTTTACAAAGATAAACTCATATATTCACTCTTCTCAGAGCCTGACAATTTATATTCTCATATCTCAACTTCTCGGTTATACGCCTCAGCCCCCTCGACATACAGCGTTCTCATTTCTTCAAACGAGTCGCTTGGGGATAGGATAACACCGTCTTTGCCGAACTTATTGAAATAGTATTTGACTTGGATAGGCGGGGAGATGAACTCGTTGACAGCGTTGGGCTTGGGCTTTTCATTGCCTTTCAGTATGGGACGCTGATAGAGTATTTTGCCGAACATTTCAACGCCTTTTTCGGTGAGGTACACTTTGGAGATATCGCTCTCATCACTGCCAAAACGTGGGTCGCTGAGTAGGTGCTTCACGGACTTGACGTGAACCTCTTTCAGCCGTTCGTATTCGGTGACGGAGGAGTATTCCTTTTGACTGAGCTTTTCTGCAATGCTTAGTCCGCTCAATCTGCTTATGCGATAGCTGTCGGCTTTGAACTCTTTGCCTGCGCTTTTTTCATCGGACAGGCAGACAAGATAATTATACATCTTATATTCGTCGCTGACGATACGGTATGGGATAAGCCTTATGCGGCGCTTTTCACGGCTGTACATATTAGAATATGCGTAAATGAAGCTGTAATATCTGCTGCCGTTTTGTTTGATGACTTCATTTATTTTTATGATATTGTCGGCGAAAAGGAGCCTTTCACGTTCGCAATCTGACAGCAGGGCATAGTCCTCATACACGGCTTTCAGAAATCTTCTTAGGGTCGAGCTGTACACCTTGTTTTCATAATAAAGGTCATCACTGCTCAGTGTATCGTAAAGGTCACGGCATATGCTGAGCCTTACTCGCACTGCATTTTCGGTCTTGGTCTTTTCGTATTTTGCAGAGAGCTTTGAGATAAGATAGCTTTTTATTATCTCCTTGCTTTTATCATCAAGGCCGTCATCGATCTCCTCGATCTGCCATTCTACGAATGCGTTCAGAAGTGGGATACCAATATATTTATAGTTATCGTCACTTTTGTATTTTAATGATGCGATATATGCTGAATCAAATATACTTGTGAGAAATGAGGACATTGATACGCTGCCGTTAGGGGAAAGGCTTGTTTCAAATATGGACTTGTCCTTGATAATGACGGAATATGCAGAGGGTGAGAGGGGTATGGATTGCACCTCTGCGATATATGGTACGCCGTCCTCACGCTTGGGCAGAAATGTGCTTGGGGGTATGAGCATTTTTATCACCTCTTGTATCCATTATATCACAAATGTACTTTTTGTCAATATCATAGAAAATTATTTTACTGAAATTGTGATATAAATGCCGTAAAAACGTGATAAATGTGCAAAAACATAGACAAAAAAGTTTTTGAAAATTACACTTTTGTTGACGATGATAAGGTGGTATAATGTATACAGAACAAAGGACAGGAGGTGATAAAAATGGGAAAGACGATCCTTAAGGCTATCATTGTAGCTGTACTTGACTGTGCTATCGCGGCTGTCAAGGAGATTGGGGAATGAGATGAAATAACAACAGACAGGAGGTGATAAAAATGAGAAAAAAGATACTTACAACTATCCTTTTATCGGCACTTAACTGTGCGATAGCAGTTGTTAAGGAAATTGAGAGCTGTGACGAGATCACAATAGACTAGGGAGGTGATAAAAATGGGAAAGACGATCCTTACGACTATCCTCATAGCCGTACTTGACTGCGCTATCGCAGCTGTCAAGGAGATTGGGGAATGAGATGAAATAACAACAGACGGAAGGTGATGAAAATGCTTTATGTAAAACAGCCACTTTCTATTGACATTTGTGTCTGAAAATGGTATAATATATATGTATTAAAGTGTCGATAAAATAAGTTTGGTGTTTTATTACAAAATATCATTGATTATTTTGTCAACTTTAACCTACTACACTGGTGCGAATTTGCACTAGTCTAAAACCATAGCTTTCTCCTCCTTAATTTTATTTTTCTACTACACTGGTGCGATTTTGCACTAGTCTAAAACTGCGCTGACCGCAGTATATCAGCCGTAGGCCTACTACACTGGTGCGAATTTGCACTAGTCTAAAACCACAATACTTTGGCTGCTTTTCTTTCGAGTCTACTACACTGGTGCAAATTTGCACTAACTGGCAAAGTTTAACATTAAAACCAACAAATAAAAAAATCCCTTAACGCTCAATGCGCTAAGGGATAACTAATATAAGGAGTAATATTTATGGCAAAAAAGAATAAAATGAAGCCTAGAGAGCTGCGTGAGGCTCAGAAAAAAGCCAGACAGTTCAAAGCGGCTGAGATAAATAATAATGCTGCTCCTGCGATCGCTGCCATGCCTGCTGCAGAGGTCATTGCACCTGTGGCAGAGAAGAAAAAATCCTCCGTAAAGGCGGCAGGAATGAAGTCTATTCTTGTCAGCGAAAATAAAATGTACATAACCTCTTTCGGCAAGGGCAATTCTGCTGTGCTTGAATATGAGGTGGACAATAATGACTACAACAAAACTCAGCTTTCTTCAAAGGACAACAGCAATATCGAGCTTTGTGGTGTAAACGAAGTAAACATCACTTTTTCTAGCAAGCATGGCTTTGAGAGCGGAGTGGAGATAAACACTTCAAACCCTACTCACAGAAGCGGTGAAAGCTCGCCTGTAAGATGGGATATGCTGGGGCTTAAATCGGAGCTTGAAAAGCGTTTTTTCGGCAAGACTTTTGATGATAATATACATATCCAGCTTATTTACAACATTCTGGATATCGAAAAGATACTTGCGGTGTATGTAACGAATATCGTTTATGCGCTGAACAATATGCTCGGTGTAAAGGGTTCAGAAAGTCATGACGATTTTATTGGGTATCTTTCCACAAATAATATTTATGATGTTTTTATTGACCCTGATAACAGCAGTTTATCTGATGATAAGAAAGCGAATGTCAGAAAAAGCCTTAGCAAGTTCAATGTCCTGCTGAAAACTAAGCGCCTTGGCTATTTCGGTCTTGAAGAGCCAAAGACAAAGGATACAAGAGTTTCGCAAGCTTACAAAAAGCGTGTTTATCATATGCTTGCAATTGTGGGGCAGATAAGACAGTGTGTTTTTCATGATAAATCGGGTGCAAAAAGATTTGACCTTTACAGTTTTATTAACAATATTGATCCCGAATACAGAGAAACCCTTGACTATCTTGTAGATGAGAGATTTGATTCTATAAATAAGGGCTTTATCCAGGGCAACAAGGTCAATATCAGCTTGCTTATTGATATGATGAAAGGCTATGAGGCTGATGATATCATACGCCTTTATTACGATTTCATTGTGCTTAAATCTCAGAAAAATCTCGGTTTTTCTATCAAAAAGCTTCGTGAGAAAATGCTGGAGGAATACGGCTATAGATTTAAGGACAAGCAATATGACTCTGTGCGCTCAAAGATGTACAAGCTTATGGATTTTCTGCTTTTCTGCAACTACTACAGAAATGATGTTGTCGCAGGCGAAGCTCTTGTGCGTAAACTGCGTTTTTCAATGACCGATGATGAAAAAGAGGGGATATATGCTGATGAAGCGTCAAAGCTTTGGGGCAAATTCAGGAATGATTTTGAAAATATCGCCGACCACATGAACGGTGACGTTATCAAGGAGCTTGGCAAGGCTGACATGGATTTTGATGAGAAAATTCTTGACAGCGAAAAGAAGAATGCGTCTGACCTTTTGTATTTCTCCAAAATGATATATATGCTCACTTATTTTCTTGACGGCAAGGAGATAAACGATCTTCTTACAACGCTTATCAGCAAGTTTGATAACATCAAGGAGTTTTTGAAGATAATGAAAAGCTCTGCTGTTGATGTTGAGTGTGAGCTTACGGCGGGCTACAAGCTGTTCAATGACAGCCAGAGGATAACCAACGAGCTTTTTATCGTAAAGAACATTGCTTCCATGAGAAAGCCTGCGTCTTCGGCAAAGCTTACGATGTTCCGTGACGCACTGACTATACTCGGTATAGACGACAATATCACGGACGATAGGATAAGCGAGATTTTAAAACTTAAAGAAAAAGGCAAGGGCATACATGGTCTGAGAAATTTCATAACAAACAATGTTATCGAGTCCTCTCGGTTTGTATACCTTATCAAGTATGCGAACGCTCAGAAGATAAGAGAAGTGGCTAAGAATGAGAAAGTTGTCATGTTTGTTCTTGGGGGTATCCCCGACACGCAGATAGAGCGTTATTACAAGAGCTGTGTGGAATTTCCTGACATGAACAGTTCTTTGGAAGTAAAGCGCAGTGAGCTTGCGAGAATGATAAAGAACATCAGCTTTGATGATTTCAAAAATGTGAAACAGCAGGCAAAGGGCAGAGAAAACGTGGCTAAGGAGAGGGCAAAGGCTGTTATCGGGCTTTATCTTACGGTCATGTATCTGCTGGTGAAAAATCTTGTGAATGTCAATGCAAGGTATGTTATTGCGATACACTGCCTTGAACGTGATTTTGGGCTGTATAAGGAGATAATTCCTGAGTTGGCTTCAAAGAACTTGAAAAATGACTACAGGATACTTTCACAGACGCTTTGTGAACTTTGTGATAATGGTGACGAGTCGCCGAATTTGTTCCTGAAAAAGAACAAGCGGCTGCGCAAGTGCGTTGAAGTTGATATCAATAATGCAGACAGCAACATGACAAGAAAATACCGCAACTGTATTGCTCATCTTACTGTAGTTCGTGAACTGAAAGAATACATAGGAGATATTCGTACAGTGGATTCTTACTTCTCCATTTATCATTATGTTATGCAGCGCTGCATCACGAAAAGGGAAGATGATACAAAGCAAGAAGAGAAAATAAAGTATGAGGATGATCTTTTAAAAAATCACGGCTATACGAAAGACTTTGTAAAGGCTCTCAACTCGCCGTTTGGATACAACATTCCGAGGTTTAAAAATCTTTCAATTGAGCAGTTGTTTGACAGAAATGAATATCTTACTGAAAAGTAGCGTGGTGTAGATACCGCCGCTCTCTTGGGGGACAGGAGGTGGCGGTGTTTGGTTGTCTGCTTTAGCAAAAATAAAAAAACAGAGAAACCCGATCAATGGGTTTCTCTGCCTCTTTTTGCTGTATTAAATCACAATATCTTAGTAAAGTATATCTTCCTGCGAAGCTCAGTTGTCTGCAACGTCCATAAGCTCAACAGCAATATCGTCAGACCCGGTATCATCTGCATCAGCCTGAATATCGTCCGGCTTATCGTCCTCTATGACAGCTCCTGTAAAATCAATGCAAACATTCTCACTTTTGCCAAAACGAGCCATTGTCAGCAGATCGGTGACAGTCGAGCGTGTGACATGAGCGCCTGTGAAATCCATCACCACATTTGCAGAATTATCCTCGCTGTTTTTGCTGTTGATCTCATCACGAAGCTGGTCAAAATTCGTATCCTCAAGGTCTGCATAAGCTGAAAACTCTTTTGGCGCATAAAGCGTTGCAACAGCGTGCATAGCAATGAATACAAACCTGAAATCTTCGCAATCAAAGGTGCTGAAAGGTATCTCAAAAAGCCTCAGCATACCCTCATCGGTCTTTTTGCATAAAACAGGCTTATATCTGTTCTGAGCCAGATCGTAGGTGTATCTGTCTTCGTAAGCTTCATCGGTAAAACTGCCGTCTGGCATAGGCACGATCTCAAAACGAGAAGTTTCATTGCACGTATTGCAATAGCCTCCGACTATCACAAATCTGAAAACATAGTCGGTATTTTTCTCAAGCTTTTTGTCACAGCATATCTGCGTCCAATCCCAATTCCAGTTTCCAATAGAATAGGCAATAACGTTTTCGCCGTCCTTATCGGTCACAAAATATTTAGCTATGACATTGTTTTCGCAGGACTTATCTGCCTTAAAATCTCTAGGATCAAAATCTATTACTTTACCCATATTATTTACCTCCGTAACATCCACGGTCGGCTTATGAGTATCCAACATTCTTATAGTACATTTTTCACAGTCGCTTGCATACTCTGCCCGACCGTTCTTAACAAGCCCCTTAGCCCTTTTGGGATAGGTAGCTCCGATTCGTTTTCCGTTCACGTCTGTAACAATAACGTTTTTTTCTATGGGTATCTCCCCCTTGCACAGCTATATTAAATTAGCACCTGTATTACACAGGCTTGCGTTTAGCTCCGACGCTGTTATTTTCTATGGGTGTCGTCCCCGGTCTTTGCTTAGGATAAGTTTAACAGACGTCCGGTCTTTTGTCAAGACTATATTCACCTTTTCGACATTACATACAATTGCAATCTTGCGGGCTTAGCACATATGCACAAGGGGCATGAGTACATAAAATGCCCATCACGGTGAGTGATTTCAAAATTTATCATAACGCAATTCTATCCCAGCGGGAACAAAAAAATCCGCCCTACCCAAAGTAAGACGGAAATTGGGTGCAGGGTCGAAACTTTCAGAAAAAGACCAACGATTGGTGCTTGAAGTTTCTGAAAGACTAGGAAAAGAATAATTTTTGAGGTCTCAAACTGCAATATCAAAGTAAAAAAACAGCGTACCGCAGCCCCCTGCGATACGCTGTTCTCATATAAAATTACTTCTTTGTAGTCACACTCTTTGAAGCCGACCAAGCACCATAATACTTAGTACCCTTTACAGTTGTGTAAGAACGAACACGAACGTAATATTTCTTTTTGCCTGAAAGCTTTGAAACAGTGGCCTTGTCAGTCTTGTTGTTTGTTATGGTAACTTTCTTTGCACTTGTAAACTTAGAGTTTGTAGCGTACTGTATCTCGTATCCAGTAGCAGAACCTTTCTGCGCCCAATCCACAAAGAATGCCTTGCTCTTAGCTGTGAGCTTCTGTATCTCCTGCTTGGCAGGATTTATCTTGAATGTCTTTGTGATAGTGCCTGTATAAGAGCCTTTTCCTGCGATTTTTACTGTGGCAGTGCCTATGCTCTTGTTGCTTGAGTAGGAAACTGTATAGTCAGTGCCTTTTTTCAGCGTTTTGCCATTGTATTTAACAGTAATGCTTTGCGTGATATTTTTGCCCGTGTATGACTTGTTTGAAATGCCCGAAACTGTAGCTTTCTTGAAGTTATTTTTGATACTGTAGGTCTTAGAAACTGAGCCTGCGTAATTGCCCTTTCCTGTGATTTTTACAGTAGCTGTTCCGACCTTGGTGTTGTTTGAATAGGAAACTGTGTAATCTGTACCATTCTTCAAAGTTTTGCCGTTTAGCTTGACCGTTACACCAGGCTTCTTTGCCTTGCCATCATAAGCGTAGGTCGAAGTTGAAAGTGTCACGCTTGCCTTTGAAATGCTAATTCTTGAAAGTGCAGGGATCTCAGCCGTTTCAAGAACTTTCTTGCAGACTGTACATTCCTTGTGCTTTGAGCCTTTAACTCCGATAGAAGCCGCCTTGTCGACTATCCAACCGCTTGACTTGTGACCTGTGGCATTTATCACTGTCTGAGCCTTGATAACAGTATTGCAAACTGAGCAATGTGAGCCGTCTGTTTTGCCTGCGGTGGTGCAAGTAGCAGGGTAGCCCTTGTCGGTAACTGCAGTGTGACCCTTTGCAGGAAGCTTTTCTGTAACTGTCGCATTGCATTTTGTGCAAGTCTTTATAGCAGTACCCTCTGATGTGCAGGTCGGCTGTTTTGTTACAACAGAATTTCCGTAGCTGTGACCTGTTGCATTAGTTGTGCTGTCCTTGTATGAAGTACCGCAAACTGAACACTTGTGGAGTGTATAGCCGTTAGTAGTGCAAGTAGGTGCAACAACTGTGTCAGCATATTTGTGTGAAGCCTTTGGTATAGTTTCTGTAACTGTCGCATTGCACTTTGTGCAAGTCTTTATAGCAGTACCCTCTGATGTGCAGGTCGGCTGTTTTGTTACAACAGAATTTCCGTAGCTGTGACCTGTTGCTTTTGTTGTGCTATCCTTGTATGAAGTACCGCAAACAGAACACTTGTGGAGAGTGTAGCCGTCAGTAGTGCAAGTAGGTGCAACAACTGTGTCAGCATATTTGTGTGAAGTCTTTGGTATAGTTTCTGTAACTGTCGCATTGCACTTTGTGCAAGTCTTTATAGCAGTACCCTCTGATGTGCAGGTCGGCTGTTTTGTTACAACAGAATTTCCGTAGCTGTGACCTGTTGCTTTTGTTGTGCTATCCTTGTATGAAGTACCGCAAACAGAACACTTGTGGAGAGTGTAGCCGTCAGTAGTGCAAGTAGGTGCAACAACTGTGTCAGCATATTTGTGTGAAGTCTTTGGTATAGTTTCTGTAACTGTCGCATTGCACTTTGTGCAAGTCTTTGTTTTTGTACCCTCTGATGTGCAGGTCGGCTGTTTTGTAATAACAGCATTGCCATATGTGTGGCTCGTGCATCCGCAGGTGAATTTGTATGTCTTTGCTACAGACGGATTGTATGTAGGATAAATTTTTACAGTGAGTGAACCGCCGTTTTTGAATGTGATACGTCTGATATCATTAGCATAGTTTTCAAGCTTATTTACACTTACCATACTGCGATCAGAAAATTCAACTGTGTAGTCTGTATCGTCATAAAGCCAGAAATCAATGCTGTCGCCCACACTGAACTGAGTTTTGCTCAATACGCTTGAAAAGGACGTATTCGAAAGGTCTGTGCGCCAATAAACAGTGGTAGAGGTCGGAACTGTGAACTTATTCACATAACCGCAAGACTTGCAGGTCTGTGTTACAGTGCCGTCAGTTTTTGATGCGTACTTTGTTTCGTAGTCATGACCTGTTTTGACGTCAATCGTCTTTATATCGTCAAGATTTGAAAGGTTCAGGGAGTTAAAGGTCACGTTATTTTTATCGTAAACATACCAAACTGCTCTGCCGTTTTTTATAACAGGCTGGCAATCTGAAAGGCTTCCCTCAAAGGTGTGTATACTGCCGTTTACTGTGCCGTCAGCGTTTAGCTTCACACAGCTTACCTTTGTATCTCTGGCCCACAATAGCAAAAAGCTGTTATTATTTATCTTCACAAGCTGTGGAGCTGAAGCTGAGTCTGTACCCTCCGCATAAGAAGTTATCTTATTGAGCTTGTTTGTGGAAAGGTCCTTTGAAACAGCGGAAACGTAGACGTTTCGTGTTTCTGACGTATTGATATAATCAAGGTCTACTGTACTCTGTGCCACGATATAGCTTGATGATGACACATCAAAGCCGCCTATAGCCGCACCTGTATAGTTATAGTGACCGGCGGTATATTCAGGGTATGTTACAACGTCGATATTGCTGACCTGTTCAAAATAACTTGGGAAAAATTTGCCTGTAGTAAAATCAGAATTATACTTCACCAGAACGGCAGAACGTGGATGAGCGTCACCATGGTCGAGGGCGACTATATGGTTGCCGTCGGTTTTTATAAACTGATTGAAGGAGTGGCTCACATAGCCATAATCAACGTTCATGACGCCGGTATATGAATCAGTGATAGTCATTGAAGGCATATCCACTTCAATGGTAACATTAGCCTGATGATTATTGCCGTCGCTTGATTTATACATTTTGTGGCAGGTTCTCACAAGCAGGTGGTCACCGCTATGGGCCATTCTTGCCGAGCCTGCATCGAATGGAACTGTAGTGTTAGCTCCATACAGACCGCAGGACTTTATTTTGTTCCAATTCTTATCATACTTCGTGATACGGAAAACCTCGAGGGAGTCGTTTTGTTTCGGATTTTCTTGACCACTAAGGACATAATAATTATTGCCGGAGTCATAGAAAGCACCAAAGATCGGCAGTTCATTGTCGATAAGCTTAGTGCTGAGCGGTTCAAAATCAGGGCTGTAATATTCCACAAGGAGCTTGCCCTCGATAGCGCCTGACTGGACACGCATATAATTGCCGTTGTCGCACACTGTCAGGTAAGATTTCACTGTGTCAGACCATTGCACATAGTCCTGAGCATTCACATTAGAGCCTGAATACGCAACACATTGCGCCACGGCAAAGGCACTGAACGATCCAGCAGACACAGCAGTAGAAACAGCCATTGCGCCAGACAGGACAATGCTCAACATTCTTTTCTTCATATTCATCAATTTCATCACCTCATACAAAAACTTTTAAACGAGAACACCTTTATATATATAATATCACAACGCAAGGCGTATGTCAATGAAAATAAGTTACAATGAGAATGATTTCAATAAATTCGTCAAACACCAAAGGTCAACGCAGTAAAAAAGAGCAAAGAGGATACAAAACAGAAAAAAACGCCTTGACAAGGTTTGATGGGTGTGATATAATATTACAGTGGTATTTCGAGGTGTGGCTCAGTTTGGTAGAGCGCTGCGTTCGGGACGCAGAGGCCGTGGGTTCAAGTCCCGTCACCTCGACCAGTCACTCGCCGTGACGGGCATTGTCCGTCATGGCTTTTTTTGTTATCAAACTTTAGTCCCGCTCAATAAGTTTGTTTGTAAACTTTACAATGTAGGGGGCGTGCCACTGCACCCAATCCGCTATCATTTATGGTAGCGGATTTTTTCGCCCCCGCCCATAGGTATGATACGCTGGGGGGGTTTGATGCTCGCCGTGACGGGCATTTTATGTACTCATGCCACTTGTGCATATGTGCTAAGCCCGCAAGATCGCAATTGTATGTAATGTCGAAAAGGCGCATATAGTCTTGACAAAAGGCTGAAGGTCTGTTAAACTTATCCTAAGCAAAGACTGGGGACGACACCCATAGAAAATAACAGCGTCGGAGCTAAACGCAAGCCTGTGTAATACAGGTGCTAATTTAATATAGCTGTGCAAGGGGGAGATACCCATAGAAAAAAACGTTATTGTTACAGACGTGAACGGAAAACGAATCGGAGCTACCTATCCCAAAAGGGCTAAGGGGCTTGTTAAGAACGGTCGGGCAGAGTATGCAAGCGACTGTGAAAAATGTACTATAAGAATGTTGGATACTCATAAGCCGACCGTGGATGTTACGGAGGTAAATAATATGGGTAAAGTAATAGATTTTGATCCTAGAGATTTTAAGGCAGATAAGTCCTGCGAAAACAATGTCATAGCTAAATATTTTGTGACCGATAAGGACGGCGAAAACGTTATTGCCTATTCTATTGGAAACTGGAATTGGGATTGGACGCAGATATGCTGTGACAAAAAGCTTGAGAAAAATACCGACTATGTTTTCAGATTTGTGATAGTCGGAGGCTATTGCAATACGTGCAATGAAACTTCTCGTTTTGAGATCGTGCCTATGCCAGACGGCAGTTTTACCGATGAAGCTTACGAAGACAGATACACCTACGATCTGGCTCAGAACAGATATAAGCCTGTTTTATGCAAAAAGACCGATGAGGGTATGCTGAGGCTTTTTGAGATACCTTTCAGCACCTTTGATTGCGAAGATTTCAGGTTTGTATTCATTGCTATGCACGCTGTTGCAACGCTTTATGCGCCAAAAGAGTTTTCAGCTTATGCAGACCTTGAGGATACGAATTTTGACCAGCTTCGTGATGAGATCAACAGCAAAAACAGCGAGGATAATTCTGCAAATGTGGTGATGGATTTCACAGGCGCTCATGTCACACGCTCGACTGTCACCGATCTGCTGACAATGGCTCGTTTTGGCAAAAGTGAGAATGTTTGCATTGATTTTACAGGAGCTGTCATAGAGGACGATAAGCCGGACGATATTCAGGCTGATGCAGATGATACCGGGTCTGACGATATTGCTGTTGAGCTTATGGACGTTGCAGACAACTGAACTTCGCAGGAAGATATACTTTACTAAGATATTATGATTTAATAAGTTGATCCAAACAGAGAAACCCATTGATCGGGTTTCTCTGCTTTTTTTGCACAAAAAACCACCCACAGCCAAATCAGCCATGGGTGGCAATATTATTTTAAATATACACTATTCTTTATTTTCCCAGCGCTATCTTGCCCATTGCGTCTGCCTGCATGATAACGTCATAAAGCTCGATAGGCTGTACGTCGCCTGCAAGATTGTGGATAGTTTCGCCTGGGATACAAGCGTTCTTTGCGATAGTTTCTACCTGCTCAGGTGTAGTTACACCTATCTCCTCGAGTGTGACAGGAAGTCCCACTTCAAGGCAGAAGTTCTGTACCTCTTCAAACTCTTCCTTTGGCGCACCCTCAAGTACAAGCTGAACCAGTGTACCAAGGGCTACACAACAGCCGTGGTCTGCATGCTTGATTCCCAATGATGTTACGCCATTGTAGAACGAGTGTGCAGCCGCACAGTTTACGTTGTCTGCTCCAACTCCTGAAAGATATACGTTAGCCTCGCAGATAGCTTCAAGGGCAGGTGTAACTGCGTGTACCTTGCAAGCCTCAACTGCCTGCTTGCCGTATGTTTTCAGCGTGTCATAGCAAAGCCTTGCAAGTGCCTGTCCTGCTCTTGTGATGCCTGTGCCTTCAAGGCTCGCAGACTCTGTTCTTATGGAAGCTCTGCCCTCAAAATATGTACCAAGTGCATCGCCCATGCCTGCAATAAGGAACTTTACAGGTGCGTTTGCGATAACTGTTGTGTCTACCATTACTGCGTCTGGATTGGTAGGATAGAAAAGATATTTGTCAAAACTGTGGTCATCATTGTATATTACTGACAGACCTGTGCATGGCGCATCTGTTGCCGCAACTGTAGGCACGATAACAATGTGCTTGCCTGTGTAGTATGCTGTAGCTTTTGCAGTATCAACTGCGCTTCCGCCGCCAACTGCAACTACTGTGTCGATGTTGTCAGCCTTTACTATCTCTTCCATTTTGGCTATCTCGCCCTTGCTTGATATACCACCAAATACTTCATAGCGTCTGTAATCGTCAAGCTCGCCAAAGCTTTTTTCTATCTTGTCATGACAGGCTTTGTAGCCACTGTTTGAACATACAAACAGCCACCTTTTGCCCATATAGCCCATTTCTTCATGAAACTTAAGTGTAGCATCTCTGCCCTGAACATATTTGAGCGGCTCACGCATTGCTCTGAGTCTTCCCATCATAATGAATTACCTCTGATTTGTTTGATTTATTAACTTTATACGGAATTCTCTCCGTATTTTCAATTAAATTATAGCATTTTGCACAAAAGATACAAGAAACATTTTATAAATGATATGTGAATTATCTATTATGGCAAGTTTTGAAAAATAGTTGCTTAATATACATAAATATAGTATAATGAGTATTAAGACAGTATGCGTCATAAGGTTGTGCATTTTTCATAGGCTGTGGGGTGCGTTTTTGTGCAGATATACAAAAGTGTGATGTTATGATAACCATATCGGGATAACTGCAACTAAGTATATGAAAGGGCAAAAACGAGAGAGCATGAAACGGAGATAAAAATGAAAAATGCAAAGCTTGGAGATGTCATCGCCTTTGTCCTAAGGTCCATGAACGAGGAAACTCGTCAGACAGACGAGGAGGCAGAGGCGCAGATGAAAAGGTTGATACGCATACTTGTCTTGGAGGGATATGTGAATGAACAAGAATGAATTGAGAGCCGTTGTAGAAAAGGCTCAGAATGGCGAAAAGACAGCTTTTGAGAAGCTGTACAAAGAGTTCCACGAGAAGCTTTATTTCTTCGTGCTGAAAAACGTTGGGGATAAGCATACCGCAGAGGATATCACCGAGGACAGCTTTTTGGCTTCAATGGAGGGGATAGGGTCGCTGAAAGAGCCTGAGCATTATGAAACGTGGCTTCACTCTATCGCTTTCAACAAGTGCAGAATGTATTTCAGACAAAAGGGCAGAGAGGATAACATAAGCCTTGATGACGAAAACCTCAGCGAGGATATCCATGTTGACGATACTGTTATGCTCCCTGAGGATTATGCCGACAGCAAGGAGCTTAAACGCTGTCTGAAAAAGGTCATAGAGGGGCTGAAGCCTGAGCAGAGGTCGGCGGTGATACTTTATTATTATGACGGCATGCCGCTGAAAAAAGTGTCCGAGATTTTGGAGATAAGCGAGAATGCCGCCAAGCAGAAGCTTTTTAAGGCGAGGGCAAAGATAAAGAAAGAGATAGAGCGTATCTTTGAGGGCGGCGCATTTGCGGCTGTGCCTATGAGCGCAATGATGAGAGCGGCTCTGTCGAAAAAGTATGCAATGACAGCGGCTTCACCTGTTACAGCGTTGAAAACCTCTTCCGCTGCTATAAAGATAGTGGGAACTGCGGCGGCTGTGGTGGTGGCAGTGAGCATACCATTGGCTCTCCGTGGAGTGAACAACAACGGCTTCGGCGTTCACGATGACAGCAGTGTTTCAGACAGCTTAAATGACGATAGCCTTGACCTTTCTGACAGCAGTATGGCAGACGTTTCATCAGAGAAGATACCTGAAATCAGTTCGTCAAAAGCTGAAACAGACAGCATATCTGAGCCGTCAAGCGAGCCTGAAAAGGTAACAGACACCGCCGTGACAACTGCACCTGCACCTGTGCAAACCGATACTCCTGTTACAGATACGCAAGGCGAAAATACAAGCGCTGTCCTCCCAAGTGCAGACAACCCAGGCGAGGAGCTGTTTTCAAATACAGTGGGGGATATGCTCAAAATGGCAGACAACAACTATGAGTTTGTTTATCCAACATTCGTTCAAAACGGCTATGATTCTATGTATCAGTGCTCGGCTTTTCCGCAGTATCACTTCGGCAGGGCGGCTTTGAATACCGAAACAGGCAAGGGCTATGTTGACGAAAGCCTGCCTGTCACAAGGGTGGAGCTTTACAATGGTGCATACATCACAAAGAATATCTATGTGGGCATGACATACAACGAGCTTTGCAACGCTCTGGGTGAAAAGCCACTTATGTATCTTTCAAATACAGACAGAAACCGAATCGTATCAGCGACAATAAACGGCAGAACATGGTGGTTCGGCTTTGACCTCACTGACGAACAGCTTGATGAAACATATAAAAGAATGCAGGCTCAGACGGACAGCGAGACTTTTGAACTCAACCCATATCAATACGGCGTTGACATCTCTGACATTGACCCTGTTACAAGCGTGGCAGTGTGTGATATAAGCGACAATTAAGAACAGCAAAACGGATATACTATATATAATAGAAAAAGCGGAGGCTCTTTGCGAGCTTTCCGCCTTTTTCATATGTTCAGCATTACGGAAGCGTAAAACATTCCGTCACCGTATTCAAATTTAGCTACGCCATTGTATTTGGCGGCAATGTTCTTGACAGACTCTGTGCCGATCCCTTTGCCATTGCGTTTTGAGGAAAGGAAACCGCCTTCTGGGTCGGTGAGTATAGTTCCGGTGAAGGTGTTGTCCACCGCTAGGCAAAGGGAATAGATGTCAGCCTTTGCTCTGATTATTATTTTTTTATTCTTTGCACTGTCAGACACGCAGCCGTGAATGGCATTTTCGATAAGATTTCCGAAAAGCACAGAGAGGTCGGTTATATCTATTTTTATATCATCTGGGATGTCAGCGCTCACCTTGTATTCAATGCCGCTGCTTTCTGCTATTTGAGCAAAATATGCAAGAAGTGCGCTTACAGATGTGTTTTTGCAGTAAATGTGTTCTGATATATCGGGCATAGAATCCCTGAAAGAATTGAGATATTCCGAAAGCTTACCGTATTCGCCCTTTTTCAGAAGCTCCTGCATAAGAGCGATATGATGTCTGACATCATGCTTATAGCGTCTTGTTTCTTTTATCTTATCCTGCAAATAGTCATATTGCAGGTTCTGCATTTCAAGCAGGTGGTTATTTTCCTGAAGCCGCAGATTTTTCTGCTGTTCGATGACCAGCCGTGCTACGATGTAATACACCAGAAACGCCCCTGCGTTTATAAAGAACAGAGCTATGGTGTTCTTTGGCTCCAGAGCAAGCTCTAAGCTGCTTTTCGTAGAGTTGCCGTAGAGAGTATAGTACCATATTATATAGAACGTAAATGGGATAAGCCAAAGATAGCGCCACTCCAGACCTGACGGCTCTCTTTCCACCGCAGGCGTGTAGACCTTTTTCATGTAGATAAAGAGCGGCCCCCATACCACGGCTTCTGTCATAAGCATACAAAGGGAAAACGACCAGCGGTATGACTCATAGGCAAGTGATGGGAACAGAATGCCCTCCAGACATTTTGAGGTAATGACGATAAAGCTTGCGTTATTTGAAAGCAGAAGCAGTGTGAAGCCTGTTTTGCCCACCTTTACCTTCACAGCGAAAAAGTAAAAAGCCGCATAGAGCAGGGTGCTGACTGCACTTAGCAGACCTGCATTTGTGCTGAAAAATGCCGCCTGCCAGCCTAAGAAGATCTGCACCAGTGAAAGAGCCACAACAAGCCCCACGGTAGCTGTTTTGGAAAAGCGAAGCCTATGCCGGAAGGGATAAAGGGCAAGCACCATAAGTGGCAGAAAATTCAGAAGGGAATATATGCCCACTTCCACAAGGCGGTATAAAGGAGGCATTACTGCTCACCGCCTTTTCGCAGATCACTGAAGCGAAACTGAGCGAAGGCGTCTAGTGTTTCTCTGGATTTTCGGCGACTTATGGGGATATGTGTGCCGTCGCTCATTATGAAAAGGTCGCTTTTTTGCTGGGCTATCTCATAGAAATTCACGATGACGCCTTTGGTGGAGGTGTAAAAGTACGAATGACTGCAAAAAATGCTCTCGATCTCAGCGAAAGAATTTCTTGAAACTATGCTTTCACCGTCTGTGCAATGGATAGTCACGATATGTGACGCACAGTCTATGTAGATAACATTTCTGAGTATCACGTTCTGACCGTCGGGAAGCTTAACGGAACGCATACGATCAATTTCATCAGAACCGATACGGTCAAGCATGGCTTTTACTTTGTCAGCCTGAAAGGGCTTGCAAAGATAGTAGCAGGCGTTGAGGTCGTAGCTTTCGCTTGCAAACTCGTTGCTTGAAGTGCCGAATGCGATATGCACGTTTTTGTCTGTTTCACGAAGCTTTTCTGCCACCTCTATCCCTGTCATTTTCCCCATGAATATATCAAGCACCACCAGATCATAAGCTCCCATCTGCCAACATGACAAAAAGCTTTCTCCGCTTGAAAACGTATCTATCTGACAGCTATGAGCGGTTTGTTCGGAAATATATTCATGAAGAAGTGCAAGGTCGTTTTTATTATCGTCTACCAATGCCACTCTCATACTGTAAAAATCCTTTCTTATACATGATTTCTTAATATATAATAACACACATCAAAGCAAAATTCAAGCATTATTCATTTATTTTGTTACCGCTTGTGCAGATTTTTGACCGTTTGTGCCAAATCTATTGACAAAGTGTGTAGGCCATGTTAAAATAATCGAGTAAAATTATGTTCTGAGTAAAAAAAGAAATATCAGCAACAAAAAATATTATGGAGGAATTAGAATGAAAAAGAAAATTTTAAGTCTTTTGGTGACGGGCTGTCTTTTGTTTGTGCCGACAACGGCATTTGCAGACGACAATAAGACGGTAATAAAAACTGTTGACGACCTGTTGGCGTTTTCAAAAGCGGTAAACAACGGAGATTATGACAAGAATAAGGACGCAGTTGTTGTTCTTGAAAATGACCTTGACTTGACAGGTGTTGTATGGACGCCTATCGGAAACGTTATCGGTAAAAACGGCTATATTGAACATTGTTTCAGCGGCAAATTCTACGGAAACGGTCATACTATTTCAAACATTGATTTTACGTCTATTTATGGTAAAGACGTGTTGGTCGGTTTCTTTGGCGATATTGAGGAAGCAGAGGTATCAGGTCTGACTATAGAGGGAAATCTGGATGTGACAAATACTGATAACGACTATACTTTTTATGGCACTATTGCAGGATTTGCAGGTGATTGTACTATTACTGATTGTGTGTCAAACGTATCTTTCAACAATAACGGCAAATATGTTTATGGCTTAATAGGCATGGTAGGTCAGGCAGACGCCACAACTTTTGAATATTGTGAGAACACAGCAGACATAACTATCTCAGGCGACAGCGGAAGTCTTTATGTGGGCGGTATAGTTGGATATGCACAGAATGGAACGGAAGTCCGCTATTGTTCAAGCACAGGCGATATGGTATATGCTGCACCAGACGCCGGCGGTATCGTAGGATGTTTGTATGGCGATTCCAAGGTCATAAACAGCTATGTTACAGGAAAACTCACGCCGGTTGGCAACGGAACCACAGATGTAGGCGGTATTGTTGGTTCAGTAGCTGGCGGTTCTGTAAGTGATTGCTATTTTGCAGGAGAAATTGACCTTTCACAGTATTCAGCCAAAAAGCCATATACACGTTTCGGCGGAATAGTGGGAAAAGATTCCTCGTCTACACCTGACTTTAAAAACAACTATTTCACAGAAACAGAAGATGTTGAAGCTTGCGGTTCAAATAAAGAAGCAGGCAAGGCTAAAGCATATGACTATATGACAACAAAAGAATTTTATGACGAGTTGACAGCTGGCGGTGCAAAGTATCAGTATGTTGAGGGAAAAACACCTGTCCTGCCAACTAAGGAATATGCAGTTGATTTTGAAGTAACACCTGCTGACCTGAAAAATGTTGTAATAAAGGTAGACGGAAAAGAGATAACAAACAATACTGCAATGCTTACAGCAGGCACTTACACAGTAGAGGTAACTGCTGACGATTGCGAGCCTCTCAGCAAGGAAATAACTATTTCAGCAGATATCGCAACACATACACAGGCTTTTGAACTTGCATACAAGTCAGCAGACTATACAGAGCTTGACAAGGCAGAGAAAGCCGCAAAGGCTCTCAACAAGGACGATTATGAGGACTTCTCAGAAGTCGAAAAGGCTCTTGCCGCTATTGACAGAACGAAGAACATCACAGAGCAGGCTGATGTGGACGCTATGGTAAGGGCTATAAATGACGCTGTGGCAAACCTTGTAAAGAAAGCACCTGCTTCTTCACAGCCTGACAGCTCGACTGCCGACAGCAAGACAGACAGCAGCTCAAAGGCGGCTTCAAACGCTTCAAATACAAACCCGTCAACAGGCGTTGCTGGCGGAGCGTTCGCTCTTGCACTTCTGAGCGGTGCGGCTGTGGTAATGGCTAAGAAGAATAAGTAATATATCCATTAAATGGATATATAAAGTGATTAAGTGGGACTTTCATACATTATTTGTTTAAATGAATACCACTTGTGCTGATTTTTGACGGCTTGTGTCAAAATAGTTGACAAGTGTGTGGGTTGTGTTAAAATAATCGTGAAAAATCTATGCTCTGAGTAAAAAAATATCAACACCGAAAAATATTATGGAGGAATTAGAATGAAAAAGAAGATTTTAAGCCTTTTGGTGACGATGGGGCTTGCGGCAAGCTTAGTGCCTGTTTCTGTTTTTGCTGACGGTACAGAGGTCTGGGACGGCTCTGTAGCGGAGTCTTTTGCAGGAGGAAAAGGCACAAAAGATGACCCTTATCAAATAGCTACTGGCTCACAGCTTGCGTATTTTGCGAAAAGAGTGAACGCAGAGGAATATGGTGAAAAATATGCAGACACATACTTTGAGCTTACAGAGGATATCGACCTCGGTGGAAAAGAGTGGACTCCAGTAGGAGAAACTGTGGCGGATCTTATTATGGGTGGTCATGAATATTTTGTTTTCTCTGGCAACTTTGACGGAAATGGTTATACTATCAAAAATCTTACCATTGGAACAGAAACATCGCCATACAGTGGCGATGTATGCGGCTTGTTCGGTGCGACCAGCGGCACTATCGAGGACGTAGTTCTTGAAAATGTTTCTATAAACTATGTTGGCGGAAATCACAGCAGTGGATATGGCTTCCGCATGGGAGGTGCGCTTGTAGGTTATTCTATGGGCGATATAGTAAATTGTACTGTTATCGGTCTTGACATGAAGGCAGGCTCTGACGGCAGCTATGTTGCTCTTAACAGCATAGGCGGATTAGTAGGCATTCAGGACGGAGATACAACAGTGAGCCACAGCCGTGTTTCCGGAAAGATAGAGGAATCAACAAAAAAGGGCAATGTTGGTGGCTTTGTTGGTACGCTCGCAAAAGGCTCATCTGCTAAATATTGCGGTGCAGACGTTTCTGTTGAGGTAACAGGAAATGGTCGTGGTATCGCAGTAGGTGGCTTCGTTGGAATAGGTAATGGAGTGACAATTGATGAAACTTTGATAGAAAATTGCTATGCCACAGGCAATATAACAGGTGCAGAATATGCAGGCGGCTTTGTTGGAAACATCTCAGGTCTTAACATCAGCAACTGCTATGCAAAGGGCGATGTAAGCAACTGTTTTGTTGGTGCGTCATTCTTGGGTACTGACGCTGCAAGCAATAACTATTATGGCACTGTAAAGAATTGCTATGCAACAGGTCTTGTATCTGATATTTCTTCTTCCGCTTATGCTTTTGCAATGCAAGATACGATGAAGAGAAGTACGATTCAAAATTGCTACTACAACATACAAAATACAGCAAAAAATACGGAATCAGCAGCTTCTCTTACTATTGACGATATGAAAACAGACAGCTTTTTAAATGTGCTCAACGGCTCATCAAACGTATGGACTAAGCGTGATAACGATACTCCTGCCTGCGGTGCTGAGCCTGCTGACTACAGCAATGTTTATGAAGTGCTGGGTAATATTCCTGCCGACCTTTCTATCTACACAGATGAAAGCGTTGCAAACTTGTACAGTGCAGTTGAGGCTTTAAGAGGGTATAGAGATCTTGCACAGCAGTCAGATGTTGACAAAATGACAAATGATATAAACGACGCTGTTGAGGCACTTGTTTACAAGTCAGCAGACTATACAGAGCTTGACAAGGCAGAGGAAGCCGCAAAGGCTCTCAATAAAGATGATTATGAGGACTTCTCAGAAGTCGAAAAGGCTCTTGCCGCTATTGACAGAACAAAGAACATCACAGAGCAGGCTGATGTGGACGCTATGGTAAAGGCCATAAATGACGCTGTGGCAAACCTTGTAAAGAAGGCACCTGCTTCTTCACAGCCTGACAGCGTAAGTAGTTCTGATGCTTCGTCAGATACGAGCAATTCCGCTTCCGACAGCTCATATTCTGACAGCAAGGCAGACAGCAGTTCAAAGGCAGCTTCAAACGCTTCAAACACAAACCCATCGACCGGTGTTGCTGGCGGAGCATTCGCTCTTGCACTTCTGAGCGGTGCGGCTGTGGTCATGGCTAAGAAGAAAAAGTAATATATCCATTAAATAGATATATAAAGGAAGTAAGTGGGACTTTCATACATTATTTGTTTAAATGAATACCGCTTGTGCTGATTTTTGACCGTTTGTGTCAAAACAGTTGAAAAATTATTACCGCTCTGCTATCATAATTATAAGCAGGGCGGTTTTATATCGCAATGCAAATATGATATGAAGTCTTATATTTCGGGAGGATAAATATGAAAAAGACAAGAATTTTTAGCACGATGCTCGCAACAGTCATATGTATGGCATCTTTGCCTGCAATAAATGTTTTTGCGGCAAATCAGCAGAGAACTACAACTCTTGACCTTACAGTGGCAGGATTTCAGAACGATCAGAAAAATGAAGACGAGGGCTGGAGCTGGGACGCTGATACTCTGACGCTTACTCTTGACAATGTAGATTTTTCTACAGGAAATAAGTCGAGTATAAAAGTTGACGGCTTAAAGTCTACAACGATACTTTTCAAGGGTGAAAACAAGCTTGAATCATCAGCAACTATTATTAGCAGGACGGATAGAGGCTCAAAAGATACTGGTTTGACTTTAAAAGGCGAAGCTAAAGAAAGTAAGCTTAGCCTTGTTGAAACAGGCAATCTTCCTTCAATGGATCAGCCAAATATCACCTTTGAGTCAGGTACAGTTGATATTCAGGGCGGTGCAGCCATTACTTTGTATACCATAAAAGTAATGGAAGCGGCTGTGAATATTGATACAACTATGGCAGACCCTCAAGATGGTTGGAACGATGGTCTGTATGCTAACGGTTCTATCGAGATATACGGTGGAGAGGTCAATGTTAAGGCCGGAAGAATAGGTCTGTTTGTTGTTGGCATAGGTGCTCCTGAGCCAAAGACAGGTCTTAGAATAGAGGGCGGCAAGCTTGATCTTGAGGGTGGCCTCGCTGACGTATATCTGGGTTCTGGTAATGTTAAGAATGGCATTATTTCAGCAGGCGATATAACGCTTAAAGGCAAAAAAGGTATTTTCCTCTATGATTGTGAAAAGTGCGAGATAACAGGCGGAACCTTCCATGTTGATGAGTGCGAGGATCCGTTTATGGCACATAAGGACAGCTCAGGTGTTTTTGAGATAGCTGACGCTGACTACACAAAAGTAGACAAAGCAGAAGAAGCTGCAAAGGCTCTTAATAAGGACAACTATGTGGACTTTACAGCCGTAGAAAAGGCACTTGAAGCTATCGACAGAACTAAAAACCTTACACAGCAGTCAGATGTTGACAAAATGGCGAAAGACATAAACGATGCTGTTGAGGCACTTGTTTACAAGTCAGCAGACTACACAGAGCTTGACAAGGCAGAGGAAGCAGCAAAGGCTCTCAACAAGGACGATTATGAGGACTTCTCAGAAGTTGAAAAGGCTCTTGCCGCTATCGACAGAACAAAGAACATCACAGAGCAGGCTGACGTGGACGCTATGGTAAAGGCTATAAATGACGCTGTGGCAAACCTTGTAAAGAAAACACCTGCTTCTTCACAGCCTGACAGCGTAAGCAGTTCTGATGCTTCGTCAGATACGAGCAGTTCTGCTTCCGACAGCTCATCTTCCGACAGCTCATCTTCTGACAGCAAGGCAACTGACAGCAAGTCAGACAGCAGCTCAAAGGCAGCTTCAAACGCTTCAAACACAAACCCATCGACCGGAGTTGCTGGAGGAGCATTCGCTCTTGCACTTCTGAGCGGTGCAGCTGTGGTCATGGCTAAGAAGAAAAAGTAAATAAGATCTCCCCTATTGTTGATATTTCGGAGAAGGGCAGTTCCTTGTGGACTGCCTTTTTTCTGTTTGCAGGAAAGCGGAATTTGCCTGCATAATTTGGGGCGTTTTTTTGCAAAGAAGCATAAAAATGCAATTATTTTATATTGATACTGCAAAATCGTCTGCGCAAGCTTAGACTAACTATTGATAATAGTCAATATCTTTTATTATCTATTTTATACCATGAAATTACATTTATTCATAAAAAATCGTTATAGATTTAAGCGAAATGTAAAAAATCAGCTCACAAAATCTGCGTTTACCCTTGCAATTCAGAAAAATATGTGGTATAATTATATTGCTGTAATAGGAGCACAGCATGAAACGCTGGCAGTGTGTTTTCAATTGTCAGATGAATTTCTGTATAGCTTATGCTTTATAATAAGGAAAGAAAATGAATGTGCCGGCGTGTGCTGTTTCATTATAGCGCCTATTAACGATATTTTTTTTTGAAAAGGAGTTATTGCAACATGTCAAAGATCGATTTGAGCAAGTACGGTATCACCGGAACTACAGAAGTTGTTTACAACCCTTCTTACGAGCAGCTGTTCGAGGAAGAAACAAAGCCAACACTCGAAGGCTATGAAAAGGGTCAGGAGAGTGAGCTTGGCGCAGTAAACGTTATGACAGGCGTTTATACAGGCCGTTCACCTAAAGATAAGTTCATCGTTATGGACGAAAATTCTAAGGACACTGTTTGGTGGACTTCTGACGAGTACAAGAACGACAACCACCCAGCTTCACAGGAGGCTTGGAAGTCTGTTAAGGAACTCGCTATCAAGGAACTTTCAAATAAGAGACTTTTCGTAGTTGACGCATTCTGCGGCGCTAACAAGGATACAAGAATGGCTATCCGTTTCATCGTTGAGGTTGCTTGGCAGGCTCACTTTGTAACAAATATGTTCATCAAGCCAACTGCTGAGGAGCTTGAGAACTTTGAGCCTGACTTCGTTGTATACAACGCTTCAAAGGCTAAGGTAGAGAACTATAAGGAGCTTGGTCTTAACTCTGAGACAGCTGTTATGTTCAACATCACAAGCCGTGAGCAGGTAATCATCAACACTTGGTACGGTGGAGAGATGAAGAAGGGTATGTTCTCAATGATGAACTACTTCCTTCCACTCAAGGGCATGGCTTCAATGCACTGCTCAGCTAACACAGACAAGAACGGTGAGAACACAGCTATCTTCTTTGGTCTGTCCGGTACAGGTAAGACAACACTTTCTACAGATCCTAAGAGACTTCTTATCGGTGACGACGAGCACGGCTGGGACGACAACGGAGTATTCAACTTCGAGGGCGGCTGCTATGCTAAGGTCATCAACCTTGATAAGGATTCTGAGCCTGATATCTACAACGCTATCAGAAGAGATGCTCTTCTTGAGAACGTAACTCTTGACGAGAACGGCAAGATTGACTTTGCTGATAAGAGCGTTACAGAGAACACTCGTGTATCTTATCCTATCGATCATATCCAGAACATTGTAAGACCTATTTCTTCTGCACCTGCTGCAAAGAACGTTATCTTCCTTTCAGCAGACGCATTTGGCGTACTGCCTCCAGTATCTATCCTCACACCAGAGCAGACACAGTATTACTTCCTCTCTGGCTTTACTGCAAAGCTTGCAGGTACAGAGCGTGGAATCACTGAGCCTACACCAACATTCTCAGCTTGCTTCGGTCAGGCTTTCCTTGAGCTTCACCCAACAAAGTATGCTGAAGAGCTTGTTAAGAAGATGCAGAAGAGCGGTGCTAAGGCATACCTGGTAAACACAGGTTGGAACGGCACAGGCAAGAGAATCTCTATCAAGGATACTCGTGGAATTATCGACGCTATTCTTAACGGCGATATTCTCAACGCACCTACAAAGAAGATACCACACTTTGACTTTGAAGTTCCAACAGAGCTTCCAGGCGTTGATCCTGCAATTCTCGATCCTCGTGACACATATGCTGACGCTTCCGAGTGGGAGACAAAGGCTAAGGATCTTGCAAGCAGATTTGTTAAGAACTTTGCTAAGTATGAGGGCAACCCAGCAGGTAAGGCTCTTGTATCAGCAGGTCCAAAGGAATAATCAATAACTCTGATACTATTATATAGTATAAAAGCTGCTGTGCCTTTTGGTACGGCAGCTTTTTTGCGCTCTTGAAAAAGTGTTATGAAGGTGGTATAATTGGTATGGAGGCGGATTTAGTTTGGAAAAGAAGAATTATGCCGCAAGGGCGGCTATATATGCCATGGGGCTTGTGATACTTGCCGCAGGGATAACGATGAACACCAAAACAGGGCTAGGTGTATCCACTATTATATCAGTGCCATTTGCCATATCGAGTATATGGGACGTGAATTTTTCTCTTGTGACTTTTGCTACATATGCACTGTTCGTTGTGATAGAAATGATAATAAAAGGCAGCGACAGAACTGTTATAGACTGGCTGCAAATACCATTCAGCATTGTGTTCAGCCTGCTGCTGAATATGTTTTCAAAGCTGCTTGATTTCAATTTCGGACATTTGTGGCAGAACACGTTGTATCTTGCAGCAGCGATAATCTGCACGGGTGCGGGAATGTCAATGATGATAGCCATGAAGTTCGTGCCGAACCCAGCCGACGGTCTTGCTCAGGCTATAGGAAAAGCCTTAGGAAAGAACATGGGCTTTGGCAAGAATATACTTGACGCATCGTGTGTTGCCATTGCCTGCGTGATAGGTCTGCTGTTTGACAAGCGGATAATAGGTATCGGTATCGGAACGGTGGCGGCTATGCTCCTTGTGGGAAGGTGTGTGGCAGTATTCGACCATTTCTTTAAAGACAGAATGAAAAGTGCCGCAGGGCTTGCATAATAAAAAACGCCGCAGAGGACAGATATCTCTGCGGCGTTTGTGTATTTACATAATAAAAAATCCGCTCTACATAACGTAAAGCGGATACAAGCAAAAGCTTAAACTTTTGCTGGCGCGGATTGAGAGATTTGAACTCTCGCGCCCGTTTCCAGACCTACTCCCTTAGCAGGGGAGCCCCTTCACCACTTGGGTAAATCCGCAAACCTGTATATATAAAAAATGTGGCGGACAGGGTGGGATTCGAACCCACGGTACGTTGCCGTATCACTGGTTTTCAAGACCAGCTCCTTAAACCACTCGGACACCTGTCCACATTAATTATTTGTTTTTGTGTCGTTCTCTCTCAGCGACTTAATTATTATAGCACAGTTCATCTGTCTTGTCAACCCCTTTTTTCAAATTTTTTTGCAAAATTTTTTAAAGCATAAATATTCCTTCGTATGCTAACGATACTTGACGAAATCTTATAAATATGGTATAATAAATCACAGCTTTGTATGTTTTATCACTTTATATGATAATTTATACAGAAAATTTTTTATGGAGGCGACTTTATTATGAAGATGACTGTAAGTCAGGCTATGGTTGAATGTTTGAAAGCTGAGAACGTAAAAGTCGTCTTTGGCTATCCCGGAGCTGCTATCTGTCCTTTCTATGACGCTTTGCTGGATGCTGAAAACGACATCAGGCAGGTGCTCGTGAGACAGGAAGCTAACGGTGGTCATGCGGCTAACGGCTATGCACGAATTTCAGGCAAGCCTGCGGTCTGTATCGCTACGTCAGGTCCGGGTGCAACTAATCTTATTACTGCTATTGCTACCGCTTATGCGGATTCTATACCTATCGTGTGCATAACAGGTCAGGTGAATACCGACCAGATAGGCTCTGACGTTTTTCAGGAGGCTGATATAACTGGTTCTGCTGAACCTTTTGTAAAGCATAGCTATCTTCTCAAAGACCCTGAGGACACTGCGAGAGTGTTCAAAGAGGCTTTCTATATAGCAGGCACGGGCAGACCGGGTCCTGTGCTTATAGATATCCCTATGGACGTTCAGAAGTCTGTTATCGACTTTGAGTACCCTGAAAAGTGCGAGATAAGAAGCTATAAGCCTACCACAAAGGGCAACTACGTTCAGGTAAGGCGTGTAATGGCGGCGTTGGAAGAGGCTGAGAAGCCGCTTATCTGTATTGGCGGAGGTGTTTTTGCCGCTCACGCTGAGAACGAGATAAGAGAGCTTGCCGACCTTATGCAGATACCTGTTATCACAACTATGATGGGCATTTCTGTTTTCCCTGATGACGACCAGCTTTTCTGCGGCATGATAGGAACTCACGGTGTTAAAATGGCAAATGCCGCTGTGAACGAGTGCGACGTGCTGTTCCTTGTGGGTGCAAGAGTTGGCGACAGAGCCGTTAAAACACCTTTGGCTCTGGAGAAAACTACTAAGATAATACATATAGATATCGACCCTGCGGAGATAGGCAAGAATATCGGTGCTGACCTGCCTCTCGTTGGCGACGCAAAGCTTGTTTTACAGCAAATGACGGAGCTTGCAAAGCCTATGAAGCACGATGAGTGGATAGCTCACATCAAGACCCTTGGTGGCGAAAGAAAGTATGTTGAGCCTGCAAAGGGTACTGTAAATCCGAGGGTGTTTATCGACAGGCTTGCAAAGAAAATGCCTGCCAATGTTACTGTTGTGGCAGACGTTGGACAAAATCAGATATGGACCTGCACTGAATATAAGTTCCGCAAAGAGGGCAGACTTCTTACCTCAGGCGGCATGGGTACGATGGGTTATTCTGTGCCTGCGGCAATAGGTGCAAAAATGGCTGACAACAGCAGAGCAACAGTTGCTATATGCGGTGACGGAGCTTTTCAGATGTCGTTCATGGAGCTTGCAACAGCCGTTCAGTTCGGCGTTGATATAAAGGTGGTAGTAATGACAAACAACCGCCTTGGCATGGTAAGAGAGCTTCAGACAAATGGCTATCATGACAGACAGACAGCAGTTTTTCTTGACGGCTCTCCTGACTTTATCAAGCTTGCAGAAGCTTATGGCATACCTGCAATGAGAGTTTATGACGATGATACTATGGATAAGGGCGTTGAGATGCTCGCCGAGCATAAGGGTATATGCCTTGTTGAAGTCGTTGTGGATAAGGATATGCCAACATTATAAGGCCAATATTTTAACTGTCTGTAGCGTTTACAGTATATAGTGTTTACGTTCAAAAAATCTTAATAATAAGCTGATATAATAAAAAATCAAGGAAAGGTTTCCTTATGGAGGTTGATTTATGAAACATACGATCTCAGTTCTTGTAGAAAACCACAGCGGTGTTCTATCAAGAATTTCCGGACTGTTTTCAAGACGTGGGTTCAATATCGAGAGCCTTGCAGTAGGTCCGACTCATGACCCTGACGTTTCAAGAATAACGATAGTTGCTGACGGTGACGAGCATACAGTTGAGCAGATCGAGAAACAGCTCAATAAGCTTATCGAGGTCATCAAGGTAAAGACATTTGAGGCTAATGAGTATCTCGCAAGAGAGCTTATGATAGTCAAGGTGTCTGCGGTCGCAAACAGACGCAGTGAGATAATGACTATTGCGGATATCACAGGGGCTAAGGTCATGGATATAACGCTTACGACAATGACATTGGAGCTTTGCGACACTTACGCTCACCTTTGCAGATTTGAGGAGGTCATAGCACCTTACGGAATAATCGAAATGGTAAGAACAGGCACTATCGCAATAGAGAAAGGCTCTGACACATTCAATGCAGGCAAATAAACTTTGATTATATAGCCGAAAGGCTACATAAAATAAATCTAAAATTTCTGAATTTGGAGGAATTAACAATGGCACAGGCAAGAATATTCTATCAGCAGGATTGCGACATTAACGTACTCAAGGGTAAGAGAGTTGCCATTATCGGTTACGGTTCACAGGGTCACGCTCATGCACTCAACCTTAAGGAGAGCGGTGTTGACGTAGTAGTAGGTCTTTACGAAGGTTCTAAGAGCTGGGCAAAGGCTGAGCAGCAGGGTCTTACAGTTATGACAACTGAGGAAGCTGCAAAGACATCTGACATCATCATGATCCTTATTCCTGATGAGAAGCAGGCTGCACTTTATAAGAAATCTATCGAGCCATACCTCACAGAGGGTAAGACTCTTGCATTCGCACACGGCTTTAACATTCACTTTGGCTGCATCGTACCACCAAAGAATGTCAATGTTATCATGATCGCACCTAAGGCTCCTGGTCACACAGTACGTTCTGAGTATCAGGCTGGTAAGGGTACACCTTGCCTTATCGCAGTTGAGCAGGACGCAACAGGCAACGCACAGGATATCGGACTTGCATATGCACTTGGTATCGGCGGAGCAAGAGCAGGTGTTCTTGAGACAACATTCAGAACAGAAACAGAAACAGACCTCTTCGGTGAGCAGGCTGTTCTCTGCGGTGGTGTTTGCGCACTGATGCAGGCTGGTTTTGAAACACTTTGTGAAGCTGGTTATGACCCAAGAAACGCATACTTTGAGTGTATCCATGAGATGAAGCTCATCGTTGACCTTATCTATCAGTCAGGTTTCGAGGGCATGAGATATTCTATCTCTAACACAGCTGAGTACGGCGACTACATCACAGGTCCAAAGATTGTTACTGAGGACACTAAGAAGGCTATGAAGAAGGTTCTGTCTGACATTCAGGACGGTACATTCGCTAAGGACTTCCTCCTTGATATGTCTGACGCAGGTTCACAGGTACACTTCAAGGCTATGAGAAAGCTCCACGCTGAGCATCCTTCAGAGAAGGTTGGTAAGGAGATCAGAAAGCTCTACAGCTGGAACAATGATGACGAGAAGCTCATCAACAACTAATTTGCAGATAAATATTATTGCATAAAAAGAGAACGACTTGCAATGCAGGTCGTTCTTTTTGTCTTGTTGGCATTTTATCAATTTCCGCTGATCGCACCTTTGGAGTATGAATAGACCATATAACCATCAACTGTCACATCTACGCTTTTGACATTATATGCACTTCCGTCTTTGTCTTTTTCAAAGTATATTGAAAATTCAAACTTGGATAGATCAAGGTCGCCGTACTCTCTGTCGTGTGACAGCATTTCAAGCCACAATGCATATGCGAAAAGCTCCGGCGTGATGTTATCTTCTTTGTCCATATCTGGCACATACGACATTGCAAGCTCTTTCGCAAGGTCGAGTGAGGTCACATTGTCAAAGTGAAGCTTCTTGCCGCTGGTGTTATACTTTGTTACAAGCGCCTGCGCCTTTTCAAAAATATACTGCGCCGTGGCTGACGGGTCAGCTTCCACAGTGCTGGTGCTTGAAAACGGAGCGGAATCATACACCGCCCAGCTTCCGTCATTGGCGTAGCTATACAGAGTAAATCTGTTTGTGAACATATCCACAGTGAAATAATCTGTCGCCATATTGAACTGTATGTCCGAATCGTTGACGATATTCAGGGTCAGGAGGTTCAGACTTTCGTTTGTGATATATCCATTTTGCGCATAGTCTGACTTTACATATTCTGTTGTATTGTTGCTGTTCATGATATCGTTGTAATAATTATAGTCAGCAGGGGAGTAGCTAAAAATGGCATTGTCTGGGTTTTTCATAGAGCTTTCGTCATAGATATCCAGCAGGTCATTTTTGAGGGTTTGAGCTATAATTTTGGCATTTTCAGTGAAGCTTTCGCCGCTTCCGTATTTGAGAGAAACGCTGTTATCGCTGTCTGAAATGGTTATCTTGCAGTTGTTATTCTCAATATGGGCTTCTATTCTGCAATTCACCGCCTTGTTAAAAGCGTCCTCATCAAGGGTTTTTATCTCCGACAGGATATCGATTACCAAAGAATTTGGCTCGTAGCTGTTATCATCTGTCAAAAAATCCACGCTTGGAAGTCCGCTGTCGGTTTTCTCCAGCAGGTCAACGTAATACCTTGTGCTGTGTTCCTTGCCCTCGATATTTTCGTCATAGTTGCCGCTGTAGACTATATCGCAGTATGCAGGGCTGTTTTGTATTATGTCGAGATTTCCTACCGTAGAATTTGCGCTTTCAAGCACTGTGTCTGCAAGCTTTATAAAGTCTGCTGAACACAACTGCAGTGTACCTGTATCGCCGGATACACTGCTGTTTGCAGGTGGAGCTGTGCCTGCGTTCGGCTCGTAGTCATGGATATTTCTTGTCATGTAAATTCCGCCTGACATTACAAGCGCCACTGCCGCCGCTGCCGCAACTACCTTTGCACCCTTGTGTCTTGCGACTATGGCAGGCTGTGTCGGCTCGGTTTGTGGTGTGAAAGTATCCGTATTTATATCTCCGTTTTGTTGTGGAAAACGCTTTTTGAGCGTTTCTTTGAGCTGTGTTTTTTTCTGCTCAGAAAGGCTTGCGCCTGCGAAAAATTGTTTTATATCTCTTTCGTTCATACGCTCATCTCCTTTTCGTAGTCTGAAAGTGAAAGCTTTAGTTTTTCTCTTGCTCTTTTCAGCCTTGATGTGACCGTGCCCTTGCTTGTTCCCAAAATGTCGGCTATCTCATCGGTCTTGCAGCCTTGATAATAAAAAAGATAAAGCACTATCCTGTATTTTTTATCCAGCCTGTTTATAGCGTTTTGCACATCTATCTGCATATCAGGTGATGAAAAATCGCTGCTTGCACTTACCTCATTTTCTGCACGCAGACGTCTGCCTGCCGACCTTAGCAGGTCTTTGGATAGATTTATCGTCGTTCTCAGCAGCCACGCTTTAAGATGCTCGTCATCATTGAAGAAAAGCTCACCCTGCCTTGTGAAATATTTTATTATGACCTCGCTGACTATATCCTCCGCCTCGTGAACGCTGCCTGTGACTGCCAGTGCCGCTCGGTAGATATCGTCTGAAAATTTGTCAACTATGTAGTCAATATCTCTTGTCAAAGCTGTCACCTCCTTTGTTGTTTTGAAAAGCCTTTCATCTATAACACGAATGTAAAGACCGTTTGATTGCATAAAAAATGGACAAAAAATAATTTTTTCGTCCATAAAAAATCAGCTTTTGCTTGTTTTTACATAAGACCACCCGTCACCGAGGTTATCCTCGCCCCCTGATGAGCTTATGGGTGAGCGGTAAATATAGTAATGATCATAAATGGTATAGAATTTCACTGTCAAGCCGTCGCTGTCGATGTATGTAACGTTCCTGCGCTCCAACTCCTCAAGTTCTTTCTTCACAGACTTGCAGGCATTGTTTTCAGTGAGCGATTTAACGGAGCATTTGCCCTTTGGTAGTGTCGGCTTTTCGCATGAAATGCTTTCTATCATAAACTCCGCAGTGGTCTGAAAGTTAGCCTTATTGTCATTGAAAACGGCTTTTATCTGGCTGTCAGAGCGCATATAGTGCTGATGCCAGAAGCCGAGTGCTACTGCTAAGATTATGACTATCCAAATTATCCACTTGGCTTTTCTGCCTGTTGACCATTTGCGAAGCTTGCCGTCAGCCCCCATATCTTTCTCGCTGACAATTGGATTTATCTGCTCGCTCATTATTTTACGAACGCCTCCAATCTGTAGATAGGCATACCCATGTCTGAGAATTTCTTCTCATATTCCGTTACGATATTGCCCTCGAAGCCGCTGTTGTGAAGGTCGAGAGAAATGTTTTTAAGTCCGTAATTTGCCGCAGAGAACTCCTCCAAGGAGAACTCAAAAAAGTGCATATTGTCGGTCTTTTGGTATATCTCGCCTTTGTCCACAAGAATACGTCTGTATATTTCAAGAAAAGCTCGGTATGTGAGCCTATGACGTGCATATGTATTTTTAGGATACGGACAGCTAAAGTTAAGATAGATACACTCCACTGACTTTTCGGGGATAAAGCAATCCAGATATTCAGCCTCGCCCCTTGCAAATCTCAGGTTCGGTATGCCCTCGTCTATAGCCATTTGTGCGGCGTCAACTATAACATTACTGCTTTTTTCTACTGCAAGGAAATTCTTGTCAGGATTTCTCTTTGCTATCTCTCTTGCAAACTGACCCTTTCCACAGCCTATCTCCAGCACAAGGGGATTGCTGTTTCCGAATATCTTCTCAAAGTCAATAAGCTGTTTGTTTGATTTGTCCTGAAAATTCTTCTCGTCACGGTCAAGATATAAAATATAATCTCCGCAGGCTTCAAGACGTGCCTCAAGATTTTTCTTTCTTCTCATTCTCATATGGGATAAACTCTCCTGTTATTTATTAGAATATTTGTGCAGAAAATAGTCCTTGTCAGACGTGACCTTTAGCCACTGCACAGCCGACCCTGTGAGCATATTTTCATAAGGATAAACTGTGAGCATGACTTCGGGTGTGTCCTCACCGCTGAAATGAGGTGTCACCTTAAAAGCTATCTCGCAGTTGAGCCGTTGGACGACCTCTTCCTCGGTGAGCTTTCTGAAAAGCACTGAGGTGTCCTTTTCGGTGATAGGTATTTTGGTAAACTTCGCCTGATAAATTTTCTTGCCGTCCTTTTTGGTGACAAGTGAAAAGCCATGCTTCACAAGAGTTATCTTTCCGCCATGGTTTTCGTAGTATTCAAGGTTTGAAAAGGTAACACGTCCGTCATTGACAGCTTCACCGGATATCGAAACGCAAAGCCCTTTGTCTGACGCTTTCCCTGCACTCTCCACTCCGAAAGCAAAGGGAAGTCCGTCTATCATTATCTCTCCGCAGGTGGAAAACTGCAACTTCACCTGCTTTTTCTTCAAGCCTGCAAATGGATTTTTCATGACAACTCCTATATTAAAGGTCGATCTGCACGCCGCCAACAGGTCTGATAGACAGCACATAGCACGAGCCTTCACCGAATACTCTCTCCATTTCAGCCTTGAAAGCTTCAAGCTTCTTTTCAGGTACGAACGCTTGGATAGTTCCTGCAAAGCCACCGCCGTGTACTCTGCAAGCACCCTCACCGCCAAGAGCCTGCTTTGCAAGATACAGAGCAAGTGAAAGACCCTGCTCGTTTGGGGCAGAAGAAGCATAGATGTTCTGAAGATATTTGAATGATGAATCTCCTGATTCATTGATAAGGCTCAGGAAAGCGTCAAAGTCGCCTTCTGAAAGTGCGGAAGCTTCCTTGCCAACTCTCTCGTTATCGTCAAAGAAGTGGAGCGCTCTAAGCACAGCTCTGTCACTGCACTTTTCTCTAACGGCGCAGATGTTTTCAAGAAGCTGTTCCTTTGTTATCTCTCTCAGCACCTTTTTGCCAAAGAAAGCCGCAACAGACTTCATTTCCGCAGGAATAGCCGCATACTCAGGGGTGAGGTCGGCATGGTTGCCCTTTGTGTCAACGATACACAGTGCGTGACCGCTTTTTGTGAAATCGAACTTTACAGAGTCGATAACAGGGTGCTTTTCGTCAGCAAAGTCGATAGTGATAAATCCGCCTACTGATGAAGCCATTTGGTCCATAAGACCTGACGGCTTGCCAAAATATACATTTTCCGCAAACTGAGCTATCTGAGCTATTTCCACAGCAGAAACATCGCCTTCGTTGTAAAGACCGTTGAGGATAGTGCCGATAAGCACTTCATAAGCCGCAGATGAAGAAAGTCCAGAGCCTTTGAGTACGTTTGAAGTAGCATAAGCCTTGAAGCCCCCGGCATTGTGACCATTCTTTTTAAAGCCTGCGGACATACCTCTTATAAGTGCCGCTGATGTGTTTTTCTGCTCCTCGTAGATAGTGTCGTCATCAACGTTCACAGTGTCCATTGGGAAGCCCTCGGACTTTATTGTAATAACGTTCTCTTCGGTGTCAGGAGCGACAGCGGCAATAACGTCGAGTGAAACGCCTGCCGCAAGAACACAGCCGAAGTTGTGGTCGGTGTGGTTGCCGCCTACCTCAGTTCTGCCTGGAGCTGAGAAGAAAGCAGTTGGCTTTTCACCGAAAAGCTTTTCAAATTCATCTGCAACTCTGTTATATCTTTCTCTCTGAAACGCTGTCATATCGGCTGTGTAGACCTCGTCAAGTGTGTATTTTTTCATTATGTATATCCTCCGAACGTAAATATAAGTATACTTTGTTATTATACAACATTTATGCTTTTTTTTCAAGTACAATTTTTTTAACAAGTGAGGAGGTAAGAATGAGAAATGAGGAGTGTTAAGAATGAGGAATGAGGAGTGTTAAGAATGAGGAATGAGGAGTGAGGAATGAGGAATTATGGTATCGCCTGGCGGCGATTTATTTTTTTGTTGCTCAAAACGTGCGCTGCACGTTTCATGTGTGCGTTCGGCACGTTTCGTTTAAATGCTCAAACCACCTATTTACGCACTTTTTTGTGTGTTTGGCACGCTTGCACGGATGAAACCGCCTGTATATCCCTTTATAAATTATCTATTATGTATATATAATAAAGTGTGCAAATCGTGCCTATAGGTGAATTTTTGCACAGAAGCTCCATCGATATTTTATGCAAACTGACAAAATTGCCGTAAGCAAACTTTTTATAACGCTCTATTGGTGCTTTAAATCAAAAAAGTTGTTGCATTTTGGTGAAATTTGTGGTATAATTACTTGTATCTATTTTAATTATTGTTTATTTCTACCGACCACGAAAAAATGGTCGGTGCAGTGAAAGGAAAGATTTATTGTATGAAAAAACTAATGCTTGGAAACGAGGCGTTTGCAAGAGGTCTGTATGAGGCAGGCTGTAAGGTTGTATCGTCTTACCCTGGTACTCCGTCAACTGAGATAACAGAAGCTGTTGCAAAATATGACGAGGTATATGCTGAATGGGCGCCTAATGAAAAGGTGGCAATGGAAGTGGCTCTTGGCGCTTCTATAGGCGGTGCAAGAAGCTTCTGCGGAATGAAGCACGTTGGTCTTAACGTTGCCGCTGACCCTCTTTACACAGCAGGCTACACAGGCGTAACGGCAGGTATGGTAATAGCTGTCGCCGATGACCCTGGTATGCACTCGTCACAGAACGAGCAGGATTCACGTCACCATGCTATCGCTTCTAAGACAATGATGATAGAGCCTTCCGATTCAGGAGAGTGCAAGGAGTTTGCTAAGGCTGCTTTCGAGCTTTCAGAAAAGTTCGATGTTCCTGTTATCGTAAGACTGTCCACCAGAGTTTCTCACTCTCAGTCAGCCGTTGAGCTTTGCGAGAGAGAGGAAAGGGAGAATATCCCATATGAAAAGAATATCCAGAAATATGTTATGATGCCTGGTAACGCTATCCGCCGTCACCCTGTTGTTGAGGCAAGAATGAAGGCTATCGCTGATTATGCCGAAACTTCACCGCTCAATAAGGTAGAGATGAACGATACAAAGATAGGAGTTATCACAAGCGGTATCTCATATCAGTATGCAAAGGAAGCACTGGGCGACAAGGCTTCATATCTCAAACTCGGTATCGTAAATCCAATGCCAATTCAGATAATAAAGGACTTTGCCGCAAAGTGCGAAAAGGTCTATGTGATCGAGGAGCTTGACGATGTTATCGAAACACACTGCAAAAAGAACGGTGTGAACGTTATCGGCAAGGAACTGTTCAGCCTTATGGGCGAGATATCACAGACTATCGTTGCTGAAAAGATACTTGGCGAGAAGAATGAGTATATCACATTTGAGGATAACGTGCCTGTAAGACCTCCTGTTATGTGTCCGGGATGTCCTCACAGAGGTCTGTTCTATTGCCTGCATAAGCTGGGCGTTATGGTATCAGGCGATATCGGCTGTTACACTCTTGGCGCAACAGCACCGCTTTGTGCTATGGATTCAACTATCTGCATGGGTGCTTCTATCAGCGGACTTCACGGCTTCAACAAGGCAAGAGGTGCAGAGGCAGAAAAGAAGTCTGTTGCCGTTATCGGTGACTCTACATTCATGCACAGCGGTATGACAGGTCTTGTGAACGTTGCATATAACTCCACAAATTCAACTGTTATCATTCTCGATAACTCTATCACAGGTATGACAGGTCATCAGCAGAACCCTACAACCGGTAAAAACCTTAAGGGCGACCCTGCTTATGCCGTTGACCTTGAAATGCTCTGCCATTCACTTGGTATCAAGAGCGTAAGAGTCGTTGACCCATATCACATGGCTGAAACAGAGGCTGTTATCAAGGAAGAGCTTGCCAAGGAAGAACCAAGCGTTATTATTTCAAGACGTCCATGCGCACTTCTTAAATATGTAAAGCACAATCCACCGCTCAAGGTAAACAAGGATAAGTGCGTTGGCTGTAAGCAGTGCTTGAAGATAGGCTGTCCTGCTATATCTATCCATGACGGCAAGTGCGTTATCGACCATACACAGTGCGTAGGCTGTGGCATATGCAAGGAAATGTGTAAGCTGGGTGCGATATGCGACTAATGATAACATATATTTCGAGGTGTAAATAATGAAAACAAGATCAATTATGATAGTGGGCGTAGGCGGACAGGGCTCTCTGCTTGCGTCAAGAATAATAGGAAACGTGCTTCTCTCACAGGGCTTTGATGTCAAGGTCAGCGAGGTACACGGAATGAGCCAGCGTGGCGGCTCTGTTGTTACATACGTTAAGTACGGCAGTGAGGTATGCTCGCCAGTAGTTGAAAAAGGCGAAGCTGATATCATCATCAGCTTTGAACAGCTTGAAGCCGCAAGATATGTTTCATATCTCAAGAAGGGCGGACATATCATCACTTCAACTCAGCAGATAGACCCAATGCCTGTTATCACAGGTGCGGCTGTTTATCCTGAGGATATCATAGGCAAGCTTAAAGCAGAGGGCGTTGACGTTATCGCTGTTGACGCACTGGCACTTGCGGAGCAGGCTGGTACTGCAAAGGCTTCAAACGTTGTTCTCATGGGCGTTGTGTCAACTAAAATGGCTTTTGACGAGGACGTTTGGCAGAAAGCTCTTGAAAACTGTGTTCCTGCAAAGTTCCTTGAACTGAATAAAAAGGCGTTCGCTCTCGGCAGAGAGGTAAAATAATGGACGAGATAAGCGGTCTTATCATAAAAATGACCGAGTTTTTCAGCGGCGACCCTAAGCGTATACAGCACTTTATAAAGGTGCATACCTTTGCCCGTGTTATCGGCAGGGCAGAGGGTCTTGATATCCGCGCTATGCACTGCCTTGACGTTGCGTCGGTGGTGCATGATATAGGCATAAAGCCTGCGGAGGAGAGATACGGCAAGGGTCACTGCGGCGGAAAGCTTCAGGAACAGTTAGGTCCTGAGCCTGCACGGAAAATGCTCACAGAGCTTGACTTTGACGAGGATATCATAGACAGGGTGTGCTTTCTTATCGCACATCATCACACCTATGAGGGCGCCCAGGGGCTTGACTGGCAGATACTCTTGGAAGCAGATTTCCTTGTGAACGCTTTCGAGGACAGCCTTTCCAAAGAGAGCATAAAAAGCTTCCGTGACAAGGTGTTCAAAACGAAAACAGGCATTAAGATGCTTGAAGAAATGTACGGCGTATGATACTTGTGCAAAGTTGATACCCGAGTAATATGACCGAAACCATTTTAACAGGAGGTGTGTTCCAATGGGAAAATATTGGAACGAAGAGATCGAGTGCATGGCGCACGAGGACATGAAAAAGCTCCAGAGCGAAAGACTTGTCAAGCAGGTCAAGCACGTCTGGGACAATGTGCCATACTACAAGAAGCTTATGGAAGAAAAGGGTGTAACGCCTGATGATATCCACGGCATTGAGGACCTGCACAAGCTGCCGTTCCTTTCAAAGGCTGATCTGCGTGAGGCTTATCCTTACGGTCTGCTTGCAAAGCCGCTTTCAGAGTGCGTGAGAATACATTCTACAAGCGGAACCACAGGCAAGAGAGTTGTGGCTTTCTATACTCAGCATGATATCGACCTTTGGGAAAATTGCTGTGCAAGAGCTATAGTTGCCGCAGGCGGAACAAAAGATGACGTTTGCCACGTTGCATATGGCTATGGACTTTTTACAGGCGGAGCAGGTCTTAACGGCGGCTCTCATAAGGTGGGCTGTCTTACACTGCCGATGTCATCAGGAAACACAGAAAGACAGATACAGTTCATGCAGGATCTCGGTTCTACTATCCTGTGCTGTACTCCGTCATATGCCGCTTATATAGGTGAAACTGTAAAGGAAATGGGCATAAAGCCAGAGGAGCTTACGCTCAAAGCTGGTATCTTCGGTGCTGAGCCTTGGACGGAGGAAATGCGTCATGAGATAGAGAAGCTTCTTGGTATCAAGGCTTACGATATCTATGGTCTGACAGAAACAAGCGGTCCTGGCGTAGCTTTCGAGTGCGAAGCACAGTCTGGTATGCACATCAATGAGGACAACTTTATCGCAGAGATAATCGACCCTGACACAGGAGAGGTGCTTCCTGAAGGCTCAAAGGGTGAGCTTGTATTCACAAGTATCACAAAGGAAGCTTTCCCTCTGCTGAGATACAGAACAAGAGATATTTGTATTCTTACAAGAGAGAAATGCTCATGTGGCAGAACTCTCGTCAAAATGTGCAAGCCAATGGGCAGAAGCGATGATATGCTCATCATTAAGGGCGTAAACGTGTTCCCATCACAGATAGAGTCAGTGCTTCTTAAGATATCAAAGGCAAGCCCTAACTATCAGATAGTCGTTGACAGGGTGAACAATTCTGATACTTTTGAGATAAGAGTCGAGCTTAATGACGATATGTTCTCTGATACTGTCAAGTCTATCGAGGATCTTGAAAAGAAGATATCCAACGATATCCATAATATCCTTGGCATCAAGGCGAAGATAAGACTTGTTGAGCCAAAGAGCATTCCACGTTCTGAGGGCAAGGCAGTAAGAGTTATCGACAAGAGAAAGCTTGTCTAAAAGACAGGGGGTAATTTTATGACAGTAAAACAGCTTTCGGTTTTTATTGAAAACAGACCTGGCAGATTGTCTGCCGTTACAAAAATACTTGGGGATAATGATGTGAATATCCGTGCAATGTCCCTTGCTGACACAAAGGATTTCGGTATTCTCAGACTTATCGTTGACGATTTTGAAAAAGCAGTTTCAGCCTTGAAAACAGAGGGCTTTTCCGTTACCACCACTCAGGTGCTTGCAGTGGAGATAAATGACCGCCCAGGCGGACTTTCAGAAGCAATGAAAGCTCTCTACAATGACAACATCAGCGTTGAGTATATGTATTCTGCATTTATAAACACTAAGGAAAACACGGCTTATCTTATCCTTAGAGTGGAGAACGTTACAGCCGCTCTGGAAGCTTTGAGTGAAGCAGGATTTGCACTTATCTCACAGCAGGAATTGGCAAGCATCTAGCTGATTAGTGAATACTAACTGAAAAATCACTTAAAATCTATGTGAAATTTTTATGAAATGCCGAAAACCTCTTGATTTTTTCAGAAAATGTGTTATTATATAAGTATAGTATTTGATATGATACTTGTAGAATTTATGCAAGGAGGTCTGTGAAAATGGCTTATAAGATTAGTGATGAGTGCATCGGCTGCGGCGCTTGCATGGACGCATGTCCAGTAGGAGCTATCTCCGAGGCTGACGGTAAGTGTGCTATTAACGCTGACGAGTGCATCGACTGCGGTTCTTGCGCAGGTACTTGCCCTGTAGGAGCACCTCAGGCTGAGTAATTTACTTAAACTAAGAGAAAACGTCTGTCATATGGCAGGCGTTTTTTTGCACTTATATTTTGTGTATTAGTTTTCAGCACATTATCATAAAACTGTCACATTGGCGGAGTATGATATAAATACAATAAGAGAAAGACAAAAAGATGAAATTTACACATATACTTTTTTCTCCATATATACTTCATATACTTCAAAAAGAGAACGCTGGCTTATGTCAGCGTTCTTTTTTTGCGTGGGTGATTTTGTGGATAGATATGTAAAATATCGTGGAAAATATGGGCTTTTGTAACGCAGGTGTCCGTTTTTCGGTATTATTAATAAAAGTTTTGCGAAATTTGTTAAAAGTGATAAAAATAGAACCCTTATTGTCGTTCCTGGGATATAAAATGTACAATGGTTGTAACTTAACGTTCATATAAACTTCATAAACGAGCGAAAAAACGGCTTGAAAATTACAATTTGATTACAATGCCCCTTGACTTTTGTAACCTTATTCATTATAATATGGTGTAGTTTATCACATTTGAAAGGAGCGTTCTGAATTGGGTTATTTGAAGTCGGGGATATCCCGCTGTGTGGCTGTGCTTTCTGCTTGCGGAGTTGTGACAGTATCTGCTGTGACTTTTGCGACACTTGATAAAAACGTTATCCAGCCATGTGCGGTCATGCCGCCTGAAAATGCAAAGGTCATTTCTGTTGTTTCTGACAAGGAAACATCTGAGCAGATCGGGGATATCTCAACTGTTCTTACAACATCAGCCGTCAAGGAAACTGCGAAAAATTCTCAGACCGAGGCTGTAAAGGCTGTAAAAACTGCAAAAAGCGAAACAACAAAGGCAACAAAGTCAGCTTCCGAAACAGCTTTGAGATCAGAGAGCGTAACGACCTCTGTAATGTCACAGAAGCCAGCGTCAGTGACAGCAGTGCAGAGCGTGACTTCCGCTGACACAAAGCTTAGTATATCAGTAAGCCTTGTGACAAAGAAAACTCAGCAGGCTTCAAAGTCTGAAACAAAGGTTTCTGCTGTTACTTCAGCCCCTGTCAGCACTACTGACAGCGATACTGTTGCCTCAAAGGCTACAAAAAAGACTACAACAGTGAAAACTACTACTGCAAAAACTACTACAACTGCAAAGACAACAACTGCCCCTGTTACGACCACAACGCCTGCGGTGACTACTACCAAGAAAAAGACCACCACCGCTAAGGTGACAACAACTAAAAAGCCTGTTACAACTACAACCACTGCGCCTGTTGTCGACAACGGCAAGACCCCTGCACAGCGACTTAATTCTGCAGTGCTTGATCCAAAGGCGACGCTCAGCGCAAAGGAAGAAAAGATACTTCTGAAATATCTCCATAAGATAATATCAGATGATATGACAAACTACGAAAAGGCTGTGGCTTGCTACGATTATATTATAAAGAACACGGTCTACGATTACGGCGGCTGGGCAAATCCTGTCAAGGCTGTTCTTGAGGACGGTTACGGCACTTGCACAGAATATTCTTACGTTTATGCCGCAATGCTCAACTACATAGGCTTTGATGCAAAGACCGTTGACGGCAAGACCGCTATGGCGGCAGGCGGTTACGGCTATCATATGTGGGTGGAGGTAACGATAAACGGTCAGGTATATGTTATGGACCCTCAGGTGGACGATAACATGAGCTGGGGAGCGTATATCTCCCATGAACGCTTCTGCAAGACCTACAGTGAGGTCAAGAACAAGTATATAAAAGACTGATATTGTATCGGGTGGAGTTATCTGCCCGATATTTTTTTACGGTGTTTGCGTGTAGTTTGTTTGCAGTACGTTTATTTGTACATTAAATGAGAATATCCGGCATTCTTTTTGTGACAAATTTTTCAGCCTATCCTATAGACAAAAGGAAAAAAGCGTGATATAATTATTCTTGATACATTGTCGGCAAATGCCGAACGTCATTTTGTACAGGAGGATAATTGATGACGGAAAATTCCACAAAGATAACGAAAAAGCCTGCGACATCTGTGAAGAAAAACAGCTCTGTCAAAGGTTCGTCAAAGAATAAGAAAAGAAAGAAAAAACGCAACAATATCGGCATTATCTGCGGCACTGCAGCAGCGGCTATCATAATAGTTGTGGGCGGAGGATATTTCATTGGAAGAGCTTACTATAGCAACAGATTTCTGAGCGGCACAACAGTGAATGGCATTGACGTGGGCGGAAGGACATTTGAACAGGCTTGCGACCTGCTCGGGGTGAACGATATGCCTTATGAGCTTACGGTCAAAACTATCGACGGCACGCCTGTTGTTTTCAAGACGGCTGATTTTGATTACAGACTAAGCGGCAAGGACGAGCTTCAGAAGATCTATGACAGCGTGAACAGAAAAACATGGTTCTCTGGATTTATACAGAACTCCACCTATAGCTTTAATGAGGACATCACATTTGATGTTGAGAAGCTTCAGAAGCTTGTGGAGAAAGCAAACTGGGGCGATGTTGAAACTGCCGACGCAAAGCTTGGTCTTAACGAGGATAAGACGGCTTATGTTATCACCCCTGAGGTGCAGGGAAACAAGATAACCGATATGAAAAAGCTTGAAGCTTATGTTACGCAAAGCGTGGCATCAGGTGAGCTTAGCGTTGAGCTTGACAAGGACACAGGTTGTTATTCCCTTCCAAAGGTGAAGAGCGCAGACCTTGAGGACGATTGCAAGAAACGAAATGATGTTTTCCAGCTTTCTGTCACATACGATTTTGACTACACCACAGAAACTCTCACGGGCGAGGAGCTTATGAAGATCATAAAGCTCAAAGATGACGGAAGCTACACTGTGGACAGAAAGAAAGCCATGGAGTATGTGGAAAAGCTCGCAAAGAAGTATGATACATATAATACTAAGAGAAAATTCCACGCCACTTTGCAGGGCGACATAATCGTGCCGACAAGCTCCGATGCTAAATACGGCTGGTGGATAGATCAGGAAAAGACTTGTGACGATCTTGTGGATATGCTTGAAAATGGCGAGAGCGTTGACAAGGTGGACCCTATCTATTACAGTACCGGTTATTTTGACTTTACAGGCGTTGAGTCTGCGAGAAGCAAGGACGATGATATAGGCGACACTTATATTGAGATAGACCTTACCGACCAGCACTTGTGGTATTATGAAAAGGGTAAGAAAAAGCTCGATACCTATATAGTTTCAGGTCAGACCACATCTGAGGCGAGAACAACTCTCCCTGGTGTTTATAAGCTGTGGTCAAAGGAGACCAACAAGCGTATGAAAGACACAAATGCCGATGGCGACGAGTGGGATACAAAGTGCAACTTCTGGAACAACGTTTCTCTCTGTGGAATAGGTCTTCACGATTCAACGTGGCGAGGCGGATATTTCGGCGGTGAGATATACAAATACAACGGCTCTCACGGCTGTATAAATATGAGCTATGACGACGCCAAATATGTTTATGACAACGTGCCTTATGGTACGCCTGTTGTTATGTACTACAAGTCTGCGGATAAATAATAAAGACGGTCAAGGTATCATGCCTTGACCGCTTTTTGTAAGGAGTGTTTTTTATGGAAAAGATATTATACAGAGAGGGCTTTACGGCTGAGGAGCTTCCAAACGAGGTGATAGAGCGTATCAAAGGCGTTTCCTATAAGGAAAATCCCCATGTGAAGCTGGGCGACCTTGCCTATCTGCGTGTGAGATATTATGACTTTGAGCATAAGGTGCAGTCGGGGGAGCTTATCGTGGCGAGAAAGCTTGCGCAGGAGGTTCTGGATATCTTCTATGAACTTTTCGAGGGCTGTTATGAGATAGAAAAAATCAGGCTCGTGGATGAGTATGACGCTGATGATGAAAGGTCAATGGCGGATAACAATTCCTCTGCTTTCAACTATAGGGTGGTGGCTGGTACCAATACTATTTCGGCTCACAGCTACGGCAGGGCGATAGACATAAACCCCCTTATAAATCCTTATATAGTGGGGAATAAGGTCATGCCTGCCAATGCTGCAGAGTATGCAGACCGTGACAAGGCTTTTGATCACAAGATTGACAGAACAGACCTTTGCTATTGCATTTTCAGGCGTCACAGCTGGAAATGGGGTGGTGACTGGAACAATTCTAAGGATTATCAGCATTTTTACAAAGAGTACGATTCTCCGCTGAAAATGGCTGTAAATAAGCTGAAAAGAGCGTTGTTGCGTTAGTTTGCAAGGTTTACCTAGGAAAACGATATGAAACCATAAGTTATATATGTATACCGATTAACTAAAAATTAATAATGATTTTATGCAAGTTTTATCATTCGCTCTTGCATTTTGCTGTAATGTGTGTTATAATGATTAAGCCGTCAAAAAAGACGGCAAAAGGCTATTTTCTTGCATCTGTGCGAAAAACCACGCTTTGAGTTTGTTGGCACTTATGCAGGATTGCAGGATTTTAATTTCTTCCTGCAAATTTTTTTGTTAAAAACAGCTAAAAATCGGCTATGAGCCGTGAAATAACATACGTTGCTGAACGATAAGCTATAATTTTTTTACAGTTTGGCAGGAAAGGGTGATAAAAATGGAACGCATGGAGGATATGACTAATGTAAAAAGCCTGTATTCACCGAAATTCGAGCATGATAACTGCGGAATAGGTGCTGTTGTGAACATTAAGGGCAAAAAGAGCCACGATACTGTTGCAAATGCGCTGACTATCGTTGAAACGCTTGAGCATCGTGCTGGTAAGGACGCAGAGGGCAAAACAGGTGACGGAGTAGGTATCCTGCTTCAGATCTCACATAAATTCTTCAAGAAGATCGCCGCCGCTGAGCTTGGAATCACGCTTGGCGAGGAGAGAGACTATGCCGTTGGTATGTTCTTCTTCCCACAGAACGAGCTTGCGAGAAATCAGGCAAAGAAGATGTTTGAGATAATCGCCGAAAAAGAGGGTCTGGAGATCCTTGGCTGGAGAGTCGTTCCTGCAAAGCCTGAGGTGCTTGGCAAGAGAGCTGCCCAGTGTATGCCTGCCATAATGCAGTGCTTCATCAAGCGTCCAAAGGGCGTTAAAAAGGGTCTTGACTTTGACCGCAAGCTATATGTTGCAAGACGTGTGTTCGAGCAGTCAAATGAGGACACCTACGTTGTATCACTTTCAAGCAGAACTATAGTATATAAAGGAATGTTCCTTGTGCAGGATCTCAGAAAGTTCTTCCCTGACCTTCAGGATAAGGACTACGAGTCTGCTATCGCTATGGTACATTCAAGATTTTCTACTAACACAAACCCAAGCTGGCAGAGGGCGCATCCTAACAGAATGATCGTTCACAACGGTGAGATAAACACTATCAGAGGCAATGCTGATAAAATGCTCGCTCGTGAGGAAACGATGAAGTCTGAGCATTTGAAGGGCGACCTTGATAAGGTCACACCTGTTGTGAACACAGAAGGCTCTGACTCTGCAATGCTCGACAACACACTTGAATTTTTGGTCATGAGTGGAATGGATCTGCCGCTGGCTGTCATGATAACGATCCCTGAGCCATGGGATAACAACGGCACGATGAGTCAGGCTAAGAAAGACTTCTATCAGTATTACGCAACTATGATGGAACCATGGGACGGACCTGCTTCTATCCTTTTCTCTGACGGAGATATCATGTGTGCAGTGCTTGACAGAAACGGTCTGCGTCCGTCAAGATATTATATCACAAAGGACGGCAATCTTATCCTTTCATCTGAGGTTGGCGCACTTCCTATCCCGTCAGACAATATCGTTGAAAAGGAAAGACTTCGCCCAGGCAAAATGCTTCTTGTTGATACTGTTCAGGGCAGAGTTATCGACGATGACGAGCTTAAGGAATACTATGCTTCAAAGCAGCCTTACGGCGAGTGGCTTGACAGCAACCTTGTCAGACTTAAAGACCTTAAGATACCAAACATCAAGGTAGAGGAACACGGATACGAGGAAAGACAGAGACTTCAGAAAGCTTTTGGCTATACCTATGAGGACGTTATGACATCTATCCTGCCAATGGCAAAGAACGGCTCTGAGTCTATTGCCGCTATGGGTACAGACAGCCCGCTTGCGGTGCTTTCAAAAGAGCCTCAGCCACTGTTCAATTATTTCAAACAGCTCTTTGCACAGGTAACAAATCCGCCTATAGACGCTATCAGAGAGGAAATAGTTACCTCCACAACTGTCTATATTGGTGAGGACGGCAACATTCTTGAAGAAAAGCCTGAAAATTGCAAGGTAATGAAGATACACGACCCTATCCTTACCTCAACAGATATCCTTAAAATAAAGAATATGCACATTCCTGGCTTTAAGGTAGCTGTTATCCCTATACTTTATTATAAGAACACAAGACTTGAAAAGGCTATAAACAGACTTTATATAGAAGCAGACAAGGCATTCAGCGAGGGCGCAAATATCCTTATCCTTTCAGACAGGGGAGTTGACGAGAACCACCTTGCTATCCCGTCACTGCTTGCAGTATCAGCGCTTCATCAGCACCTTGTTGTTACAAAGAAGAGAACATCTCTTGCTATTATCCTCGAAAGCGGTGAGCCTAGAGAAGTTCATCACTTTGCAACACTGCTTGGCTATGGTGCTTCCGCTATCAACCCTTATCTTGCTCAGGAAACTATCCACGAGCTTATTGCTGACGACCTTCTCGACAAGGATTACTATGCCGCTGTTGACGATTATAATGCGGCTGTTCTCCATGGTATCGTAAAGATAGCTTCAAAAATGGGTATCTCTACTATACAGTCATATCAAGGCTCACAGATATTCGAGGCTATCGGTATCGGTCAGGACGTTATAAACAAATATTTCACTGGCACGGTCAGCAGAATAGGCGGTATCACTATCTCTGATATCGAAAAGAACGTTGACAGATTTCATACATCAGCCTTTGACCCTCTTGGACTTGGCACAGACACAGAGCTTGAATCAAGAGGAAGCCACAAGTTCAGAAGCGGCAAGGAGGAGCATCTCTACAATCCTCAGTCTATCTATCTGCTCCAGCAGGCTGCAAGGACTGGCGACTATGAAACATACAAGAAGTATTCAAAGCTTATCTCTGAGGAAATGGACCCTGTGAACATCAGAGGTCTTATGGATTTCAACTTTGCTGAAAACCCTGTTCCGCTGGAGGAAGTTGAGAGCGTTGACTCTATCGTAAGAAGATTTAAGACGGGCGCTATGTCCTACGGCTCTATCTCGCAGGAAGCTCATGAAGCACTTGCTATCGCAATGAACAGACTTCACGGCAAGTCAAACTCAGGCGAGGGCGGTGAGAGCCTTGACAGACTTCTCACAAAGGGTACTTCTGAGGACAGATGTTCAGCTATCAAGCAGGTGGCTTCGGGACGTTTCGGTGTAACTTCAAGATACCTCACATCTGCTGATGAGATACAGATAAAAATGGCACAGGGAGCAAAGCCTGGCGAGGGCGGTCATCTCCCTGGCAAAAAGGTTTATCCATGGATAGCTAAAACAAGACACTCCACACCTGGCGTGTCGCTTATCTCACCTCCGCCACACCACGATATCTACTCTATCGAGGACTTGGCTCAGCTTATCTATGACCTGAAAAACGCAAACAAGAACGCAAGAATTTCTGTAAAGCTTGTTTCTGAGTGCGGTGTTGGTACAGTTGCGGCAGGCGTTGCAAAGGCAGGCGCAGGTGTTATCCTTATCTCAGGCTATGACGGCGGTACAGGTGCGGCTCCGAGAAACTCTATCTACAATGCAGGACTTCCATGGGAACTTGGACTTGCAGAAGCACATCAGACCCTTATCAAGAACGGTCTTAGAAACAAGGTCGTTATCGAAACAGACGGCAAGCTCATGACAGGCCGTGACGTTGTTATCGCAGCGATCCTTGGCGCAGAGGAGTTCGGCTTTGCAACAGCTCCGCTGATAACACTCGGCTGTGCAATGATGAGAGTATGTAATCTTGATACTTGCCCATTTGGTGTTGCAACACAGAACCCAGAGCTTAGAAAGAAGTTCCCTGGCAAGCCTGAATATGTAATGAACTTTATGATATTCGTGGCTTCCGAGCTTAGAGAATATATGTCAAAGCTTGGCGTAAGAACAGTTGACGAGCTTGTGGGAAGAATTGACCTTATCAAGCCAAAGGCTGGTATCACAGGCACTGCGGCACAAGTTGACCTTTCTAATATCATCAACTCTGATTACGTTTCAGAAAAGGTAGAATACAACAAGAAATCCAAGTATGACTTCAAGCTTGAAAACACTCTTGATGAAAAGGTGCTCATGAAGGAGTTCGAGAAAAATCTTAAGAGCGGTGAGAAGAAGTCTATCACAGTAAATGTCAAGAACACAGACCGTTCATTCGGTACTATCTTCGGTTCAGAGATAACAAGAAAGTATTATAACACACTTGCTGACGATACATACAAGATAGTCTGCAACGGCTCAGGCGGACAGAGCTTCGGCGCATTTATCCCGAACGGCTTGACCTTGGAACTTGTGGGCGACTCTAACGACTACTTTGGCAAGGGACTTTCAGGCGGTAAGCTTGTGGTCTATCCTCCTAAGGATTCTACTTTCAAAGCCGAGGACAATATCATTATCGGTAACGTTGCACTTTACGGCGCAACAAGCGGTAAGGCGTTCATCGACGGTGTTGCAGGCGAGCGTTTCTGCGTAAGAAACTCAGGCGCAGTGGCAGTTGTCGAGGGCGTTGGCGACCACGGCTGTGAGTATATGACAGGCGGCTGTGTGGTAGTTATCGGCAAGACGGGCAAAAACTTTGCGGCAGGTATGTCGGGCGGTGTAGCTTACGTTCTTGACGAGGACAGACACCTTTACACAAGACTCAACAAGGAAATGGTACTTTTCTCTGAGGTCAAGGAGAAGTACGATATCATTCAGCTCAAAGACCTTATCCAGCAGCACGTTGATGCAACAGGCTCTGAAAAGGGCAAGCGTATTCTTGATAACTTTGAGGAATATCTGCCTAAGTTCAAGAAGATAATCCCTCACGATTACAAGAAGATGATGTCTGCTATAGCTTCAATGGAAGAAAAGGGTATGAGTAGCGATCAGGCGCAGATAGAAGCATTCTATCAGATCATCAACGGCAAGCAGTAAGCCTGCGCACATGAGATATTGTACTTTTAAAATCGAAAGGAGGATATACTTGCTGTGAAAGCAAGTATAGTTGAGATATGGGAAAGCCAACTGGTTTTATGGACTATAAGCGTGAGGACGCAGCAGCGTTCTCCGTTGAGGAACGTATAAAGAATTTTAATGAATTTCACACTCCTCTTTCAAAGGAGGAGCAGCAAAAGCAGGGAGCAAGATGTATGGACTGCGGTGTGCCGTTCTGTCAGGCAGGAATGAAGATAGGCAACGCATTTTCAGGCTGTCCGCTTAACAATCTTATCCCTGAATGGAACGACCTTATATACAAGGGCAACTGGGAGCAGGCATATTACAGACTTCATATGACGAACAATTTTCCTGAGTTCACATCAAGAGTTTGTCCTGCACTTTGCGAAAAAGCCTGCACCTGCGGAGCTAATGGCGACGCTGTTACCACAAAGGCTAACGAATACGGCATTATCGAAAATGCTTATGCCTGCGGATATGCTTCAGCAAGAGTGCCAAAGGTAAGAACAGGAAAGACTATTGCTGTTATAGGCTCAGGCCCGTCAGGTCTTGCTGCCGCTGACCAGCTCAATCAGAGAGGTCACAGTGTAACAGTTTTCGAGCGTGAGGACAGAGTGGGCGGTCTGCTTATGTACGGCATACCGAACATGAAGCTTGAAAAGCAGATAATCGAGCGCAAGATAAACATAATGAAAGAAGAGGGCATCGAGTTCCGCACAGGCGTTAATGTGGGCAAGGATATCACAGCGGCTGAGCTTCTCAAGGACTTCGACAGAGTAATACTTTGTTGTGGTGCTTCAAACCCTAGAGATATCAAAGCCGAGGGCAGAGATGCAAAGGGTATCTATTTTGCAGTGGATTTTCTGAAATCCACAACTAAGGCACTGCTGAACGGCGGTCTTACGGATAAAAACCACATTTCCGCAAAGGGCAAGAACGTCATGGTAATAGGTGGCGGAGATACAGGAAATGACTGCGTTGGTACAAGCGTAAGACATGGCGCAAAGAGCGTTTTGCAGCTTGAAATGATGCCAAAGCTTCCTGACACGAGAACCGAGAACAACCCATGGCCGCAGTGGCCAATGGTCTGCAAGACAGATTACGGTCAGGAGGAAGCTATCGGTGTGTTCGGTCATGACCCGAGAGTTTATCAGACAACTGTCAAGGAGTTTCTCAAAGACAAAAAGGGCAATCTTAAGGGCGCAGTGCTTGTAAAGCTCTCTCCGGAGAAAGACCCTAAGTCAGGCAGAACGATAATGAAGCCTGTTGAGGGCAGCGAATACAAGGTAGAAACTGAGCTTGTTCTTATTGCGGCAGGCTTTCTGGGATCTGAAAGCTATCTCACAAAGGCTTTTGGCGTTGAGGTAGACGGCAGAACTAATATCGCAACAGCCGACGGCACACATCAGACGAACGTGAAGAACGTCTTTGCCGCAGGCGACGTGCGCAGAGGACAGTCACTTGTAGTATGGGCTATCAGAGAGGGCAGAGATGTTGCCCGTGAGGTGGATAAGAGCCTTATGGAGTATACAAATCTGTAATACGAGATAAAAATATAACACCGTCCGAGGAGTTCGGGCGGTGTTTTTTGTGTGTAGGGTATCGTACCCATGGGCGGTGACAAAAAAATCCGCTACCATAAATGATAGCGGATTTGGGTGCAGGTGCAAGCACCTGCTGGAGCTGCTAACCGGGCTTGAACCGGTGACCTCGTCCTTACCAAGGACGTGCTCTACCTACTGAGCCATAGCAGCAAACCAATTACAGTAATATATTATACACTATCTCTGCCGCTTTGTCAAGCCCTTTTTACAACTTTTTTACTCTATTCCCTCATCATCATCGTCATCTGCCTGAACACTTGGGTCGTAATCATCATATGTGTCCATAAAATTGTACTTCTTGCCCTTGTATTCGTATTGTATCACAGTGCGCAGATTGACGTTATAAACGCTCTTGAAAATATTGTTTTCAATGTTGGGGTTGGTGGCACGAAACTTTGCTATAAGCTCCTTCATTTCCTGCCGCTTTGATACCTCACCCTTTTTTTCTGACCCCTCGTAGCTCTCAGTGAAACGGCAGGCACAGCGGATAAAATGCAGATCGTTCTGCTCAACCCAGCGGATAATATCCGCCTCTTTCACCATGTACAGGGGTCTGATAAGCTCCATGCCTGCGTAGTTCCTCGAGTGTAGCTTCGGCATCATAGTCTGAATCTGTCCTCCGTATACCATGCTCATGAGTATGGTTTCTATAACATCATCAAAATGATGTCCCAAAGCTATCTTGTTGCACCCAAGATCCTGCGCAAATTTGTAAAGCCAGCCACGTCTCATTCTTGCACAAAGATAGCATGGGTTGCGTTTTGTGTTGTATGCAATGTCAAAGACCTTTGTTTCAAACATTTTTATTGGTATGCCCATAAGCGCCGCATTGTCGATTATTCTCTGCCTGTTTGCGTCGCTGTAACCGGGGTTCATTACAATAAACTCCAGCCCTATGTCCATGCCCTGATATTTCTGCAAATGCTGCATACACTTAGCAAGGAGCATAGAATCCTTTCCACCTGATATGCACACCGCTATTTTGTCCCCTGGCTTTATCATATCGTAACGCTCATATCCCATAACGAACTTGTTCCATATATCTCTGCGAAAATCAGTCACAATGCTCCGCTCTATCTTCTGCTGCGGCGTCAGTATTCTTGACATCTCAAACTCTCCTTAAAATCATATACTTAAATTCTACTATTTTTATGGGATTTTGTCAACCATATTCGTGTTGACATTGTATTGTGATATTGTTATAATAAAATAAAGGCAATACCGCACAAAGATTGTGCGTCAGATGCGTAGTCAGATTTTTTGTCAGATTGCATAAAAATTCCGCAGGCATACTGTCGTATGTCAAGGGATTTTTGTGTGATATGACGGAAAATCTGCAAGCAGATGGCGTGCAAAGCCGTCAGGCGGGCTTTGTGCGGTGTTGCCTAAAGTATTAAAGCAGGAGGATATCATGAGCGAAAATATAGAGCGTGAGATAAAAATTTCTCTCACACAGGAGCAGTACAAGACCGCTGAAAAGCTTTTTCAGTGGGGCAAAATAATCGAGCAGACCAATTTTTATTATATCCCGCAAAGAGATTCAGGCATGACAAGTATCCGTGTCAGACAAATAGGGGATAAGTATTTTTTACAGCTTAAAGCACCTATCTCCGAAAACGGTGCACTTCATGTGAAAAAAGAGTTTGAGCGTGAGCTTGACAGCCTGCCTGAAAAGCTCACCGCACAGGAGCTTTCACAGCTTGTGGGGAGAGATTTTCCTGCCGCTGACCTTGCAGGTTCTTTGCATACTCAGCGCAAGCTCTGCACCAATTTTGACCATGTTGAGATATGCCTTGACAAAAGCGAATATCTCGGCTTGACAGACTATGAGTTGGAGCTTGAATATACAGCCGACTATCCCGAAAAGCCTTTGGAGATACTGAAAAATGCAGGTATCACACAGGGAGAAGCGGTAATAGGCAAGTATGCAAGGTTCATGGAAAGAGCCAAAAAGCTGGGCAAGTGCTGATTTTCGCCTATCTGCGGTCATTTTCTATGAAAAAGCACCCACAGCCTGCAAAGGTTTGGGCAATAATGATAATTGACAGTGACGTTATAATATGTTATTATATTAAAGTGTTAAAACGTATGAAATGGTATTTTGACGATACCCGAAAGGAAGTTAATAATGAAAAGATCTATTTTTAAGACTATCGCATCACTTTCTGCTGCTGCCATGATGCTTTTGGCTGTAGGCTGCGGAAGCACATCTGATTCTTCATCAGCAGCAGGCACAAACAGCACAGCCGCTGCAACAGGCGAGGATAACTCACTTCAGAAAGTTCTTGATTCAGGCAAGCTTGTGCTTGGTCTTGACCCAACATTCAAGCCAATGGGCTACACAGACGAGAACGACAACATCGTAGGCTTTGATATCGACGTTGCAAAGGAAGTTTGCTCAAGACTTGGTGTAGAACTTGAAACTTACTCTGTAAACTGGGATACAAAGGAGCAGGACCTTAATGCAGGCACAATAGATTGTATCTGGAACGGCCTTTCTGTCAGCGATGAGAGAAAGAAAGTAATGCTCATGAGCGAGCCTTACATGAAGAATGAAATGGTGTTCGTTGTAAACGGCTCAAGCGACGTTGCTTCACAGGCTGATCTTGCAGGCAAGAACATTGCCGTACAGAACGGCTCAACAGCACAGGAAACACTTCTTGCATCTGACGTTGTAGCAAATGGTGCGACAACAACAGAGCTTGCAACAAATGTTGAAGCCCTCCAGCAGTTGGAGCTTAACATGGTAGACGCAGCGTTCCTTGACTCAGTAGTTGCAAACTACGAGATATCCACATCAGGCAAGGATTACAAGGTGCTTCCTGACGGCCTTGACCCAGAGGAGTACGCTATCGGCTTCAGACTTGGTGATCAGGCACTTTGCGACAAGATCGAGGAGATCCTTCACGAAATGAAGCAGGACGGCAAGCTTGCTGAGATATCAACAACTTGGTTCGGAAGCGACATCACGACCATAGAATAATCACAAAAACATTCAATCGGACAGTCTTCGGGCTGTCCGATTTTTTTGCTTATTAAGTTTTTCTGCGTGTTATATCTTTAGAAAATAAAAAGTCTCGCAAACAACGTGTTTACGAGACTTTTTGGCGGAGAAGGAGGG
>OCHE01000405.1_pt1 | contig 59727 bp, 60 predicted proteins | sample 1538681 | NCBI WGS metagenome assembly OCHE01 (sample SAMN04571717, study PRJEB22368) | human gut metagenome | biome: human gut; material: stool | host: Homo sapiens | place: Luxembourg | collected 2012-08-17
TACCACTGGCCGTTTCTCTGCTGAAGCGACGAAAGCACATTCATTGCCTCTTTGTAATGTCGACTGTTGATATAATTTGCCGCAGCCTGTCGGCGCACTGCCTCTTCATCCTGATACGTATTCTGGCCCTGTGTACCAAAGCCACCAAAACCGCCATATGAATTATAGTTTCCTGAAGAACCATATTCCCGTTCTTTCATGATCTGTTCATATGCCTGCTGGACTTCTTTAAATTTTTCTTCTGCCTGTGCTTTGTTCGGATTGTTGATATTAGCATCCGGATGATATTTACGGCTCAGCTTACGATATGCCTTCTTTATTTCATCATCAGATGCATCTCTCGAAACACCCAGCACACTGTATGGATCAAACATCTTCTTTCTCCCGCTCTTCCCTGCGCTTTCGCGATATACTCTCAAATCTGCACCATACTCCGGAATATAAAATATTCCGCAGGATGTCTGCATATTTTATAATAGGAAGTTTTTCAAATTCCCGACAGGTTTCTGCCATCATTAGCAGCAACATATTTTTTATCCTGTCATCAAACCCTTTTATTATATAATCTTTTGCAAAAGGGTTGTAATTTCCTTTTTTTACATCATCTTCCACATCATCGTAGGCATCCATCAGGTAAATAAACTTACCCAAATAAAATCCCATGCGGCGAAGTGTTGGTTCCCAGACATCTTCTCTGTATGCAAAGATTTCTGCCATGATTCTTCCAAAACAGCCCGAAACACGATCGATATCTGTCTCTCCCTCCTGTTCCATCTCTGAAAGTTCATTCAAACAGGAAATGATCACATCGATTTTTTTCTTCCATTGCTGTTCGCTTTTTTTCTCTTTACTCTCCAGAAGCTTCCCATATGCAAGACTTAAGATTTTTTTCTCGTCATTCCAGTCATCCTTACACTTATAGTAAGTCAGAAAGATATTCATATCGGCTCCGTATTCTGTTATGGCATTTTTCCGTACCGTCTGTTTACGTACCGGATGTACAATACATCTGGTCGTACCTTTTCTGGTCGGTGGCTCATACAATGCACTGAGCAGAAGGATCACAAATGTCATATCATAGCTCAGTGTGATCTGCCCGCTTATCCCGTAACGCTCTCTCAGCTCCCTGCACAGTCCGCAGTAAAAAGAACGGTACATATCAAAATCTTTAAATTTAATTTCCGGCTTATTCAGCACCACATATCCAAACATACAGATACCTCTCTGTCAGTTTATCAGCTTCTTTTGACAAATTTCGTATGACATTTCGGACATTCGATTTCAATCTTGCCTTTGCCTTTTGGAATACGGATCTTCTGACCGCATCCCGGACATGAATAAATATGATGGGTCTTTCTCTGGTTCATCATATTTTTTTCCCGGTTAAATCTCTGTCTGAATTTTGCTGTTGCTGCAAGATATTTTTCATTTTCTGCATATCTCTTCTGAATATCTCTGGACAACATTCGATAGTATGTATATAAAAGCACCAAAAGCCCTATCGTGTCAAATAACGCGCCAATTCTGTTTCCACCCGGGAAAAAGATAGAAATAATGATTGCTACAAGTGCAACTCCCATTGTGAAACGTGCAAATGCGTCCACTCCATAACGTCCCTGCATAAATTTATTAAATTTGTCTCTCATTTAAGTCCTTCTTTCTGTCTGCTCATCCGACTATTTCTCATCACATACCTGGAAGATATAGAATTTCAGATAATAAGATTCATCAGATGCCCAGAGAATCGGGTGATCCGATGCCTGTGTTCTGTATTCCACCTGACGCAGTCTCTTATGTGCGCTTCTGGCAGCCTGACCTATTGTTTTGGTAAACAATTCATATTCCATAAAATGGGAACAGGAACAGGTCGCAAGGAATCCTCCGTCCTTTACCAGTTTCAGTCCGCGAAGATTAATTTCCCGGTATCCCTTGACTGCATTTTTGACAGAACTGCGTGATTTGGTAAATGCCGGTGGATCCAGAATCACCACGTCATATTTTTCTCCCTCTTCTTCCAGTTTCGGGAGCAGTTCAAATACGTCTTCGCAAATAAATTTTACTTTGTCATCCAGCCCGTTTAATTTTGCATTTTCTGTTGCCTGATCCACAGCAAGCTGCGATGCATCCACACCTGTAACTTCTTTCGCTCCGGCGATTCCCGCATTCAGGGCAAAAGAACCTGTATGTGTGAAACAGTCCAGTACTCTTGCATCTTTGCAGAGTTTCTGGATTGCAAGACGGTTGTATTTCTGATCAAGGAAAAATCCTGTTTTCTGTCCGTCTTTGATATCTACCTGATATTTTACACCATTTTCCACAATTTCAACCAGTGTAGGAAATTCCGGTCCGATAAAGCCTTTATACAGTTCCATTCCTTCCTGTTTGCGGACCTTTGCATCACTTCTTTCATAAATACCGCGAATCTGGATTCCGTCTTCTGCCAGAACTTTTTTGAGCAGTTCCAGAATCGTATTCTTCAGACGGTCAATTCCCAATGCCAGTGACTGTACGACCAGAACATCTTCAAATTTGTCTACAACAAGTCCCGGCAAAAAATCTGCCTCTCCGAAGATCAGGCGGCAGCTGGATGTATCTGTTACTTTTTTTCTGTACTCCCATGCATCGCGCACTCGTTTCTCAAGAAATTCTTCATCAATTTTCTGATTTTCATCTCTTGTCAGCAATCTGACTGTAATCTTAGAATTCGTATTGATAAATCCTCTTCCCAGCGGATATCCGTCAAAGTCATGAATCAATACAATATCTCCATTTACAAAACTGCCCATGATCGTTGCAATTTCATTATCAAATATCCACATTCCGCCTGATTTCAGAAGACGGCCCTCTCCCTTTTTCAGTGTAACCACTGCAAGACTCATAGTTTTTCTCCTTTCGGATCCTTCTCTTTTGGTTTTCAAAGTTATATCTGAGATAAAAAACTCTTTTTATTTTAGCACAGAAAGATATGGATTTCCAGCTTTTCACAATCTCTTCACAGCACAGTTGCCTCTAAAGGAACAAAAAGGATGCCTCCCCAAAGGAGACATCCTCATCTTGCATCGCTGTTTTTTATCTTTAGTAAGTTTCTTCTGTAGTTCCATCTTCAGAATTTGCTTCTGTATTTTCGTCATTTCCGGCTTCTGCGGTATCTGTGGAAGTATCTTCAGATGTAGTTTCTCCATAAAGGTTTGCAAAGAACTTCATTGTATCATCATACAGTTTCTGTCTTACTTCAGCATCTACATTTACAAGCAGATCATCATCTGCAATTTCTGTATCAATACTGAAGACTGTCTTCATCTCTTTATCCAGTACGTTCAGCTCAGCTGAGAAGTATTTGTCTGTGTCTGCCGGTACATAAGAAGCCCCTGCATCATTTAATACTTTGATATAGGTTTCCAGAACTTTTTTGCTGAGTTTGGAAGCCACATCCTGATCAAGTGTTACCGGAAGTTCTGTCACATTCGGTACAATGCTCTGAAGTACAGCAAGATCTCCCTCATATTCTCCCTTACAGAACTGCTGTGCCTGCTCAAATTTTGCTTTGCCTTCTTCTGTCAGTGTTTCTGTATTCAGAGTATCTTCTGTAGAAGCATCTGTGTTTTCGTCTGTTCCTTCTGTGGAACCATCTGCATTTTCTGTTGTTCCATCTGCAGAAGTATCTGTATTTTCAGTGCTTCCATCCTCTGTTGCTGCTGGGATTTCTTCACCGCTGCTGTTATCTGTACTGCTGTCTGTGCTTTCCTGAGGTGTGTCTTCTGTAGTTCCATCTGAACTTCCATCTGTATTTACGGTTCCGTCTTCTGTCGCATCCGGAATTCCTGTGGAACTGTCAGAACTGTCACTGCTCTCACCTGCATTGTTTGTATCTGCACCTGTCTGCTCTGCAAGTCCCGGATCCTCTGTAGATGTCTCTTTGACATTTCCGCCAAGCGCGCCACTGTCTACATTCGTTGTAATATCTTCACCGGTACCTTCATCAGCAACGTTGCTCTCGATCGGAGTTGGTGTAGGCTGCCCTTCTGCTTCTGCTTTGCTCTGTTCCAGATTCTGCTGAATATTTGCAAGAGTCTGTTTCATTTCCTGAATATCATAATTCTGCTGTGCGATCTGCTGAAGCAGTGATACGATCGTGTCGATCTCATCCTGACTTAAGCTTACACCATTCTGCTCAGCGATATTATATACAATATTGTAGATTTCATCTGCATTCTGAATATTGTCACCAATGATCTGCATCTTTGCCTGGTTGATGATATTGGTTGCATTATCCTGTCCAACCTGCTGAGCCACATCACCTGTAACTACAACTTCTTTGGCTGCAAGGTCTTTCTTGGTAGAATCCAGTTCCTGTCCACTTGCAGACTCGTATGCTTTCATGACACCGGTAAGTGCACCAGTACCGGATACTTCATACGGGCATGCGGCAACAACTTCACAGTTCGTTACTCCTGCTGTAGAAAGTGCTGTTGCAATCATATTACATGTTACATAATTCAGATTGGCTGTACGCACCTTGATGCCGCCGGACTGTGTAGGTTTTACATAGGCACAGCTCAGTGTTCTCGTTCCAATCTGTTCACTTGGGATATATTTGCCAAGCAAATCATGCTCATCCTGGTTGGTAACACTGATAACCTGCACCTGGCTCGCATCTGCCTTGAAATAATTCATCATTGTATTTTTCTGTTCGTCAGTAAGATCCGCTCCAAGTGTAACTACCTTTGACGCATCTGCCATTGCAGGAATCGGTGTGCTGACTGCCAGACACATACTGCAGAGCATTGCAACGATAACGCTTCTTTTCTTCATATCTTCATCCTCCATTGTTCACGCCGACAGAAAATCCGAGTATCTTCCGACCGGCAATTACATCTTCTTTTTAATATCCAGTATTATAACATACATTCTGCCATAATTGTATTTTTTATTTTCTGATACCAGACAGAATCATGAGCATGTACAGCACAAAACAATTTTCAGATATCATATTACTTCCATAAATACCTGGATCGTACCGCCACATACGAGTCCTTCCTCTTCTGCCTGTGAAGCAGTCATATCTACTGTAAAGATCTGACCCTGTGCACTCTCTTCATGAAGCATTCGCAAACAGAGATGCTGTACTTCACTTTCCATGCATCCGCCTCCGATCGTTCCTATGATTCTTCCATCTTCAAGGACCAGCATCTTTGTTCCAATGCCTCTGGGTGCTGAACCTCTTCTTGCAACGATCGTCGCAAGTGCCTTCTTTGTGTCCGGCTCCTTCTCACCAGTCAGATAGTCCAGCAGTTCTGCGTCATAACCACTCGTCTTACGCACACTGTTTTTCTCTTTGATCAGTTCTGAAACAATGGAGACTGCAATTTCCTCCGGTGTTTCTGCATGGATATCAAGTCCTACCGGTGTATGTATCTCATCCAGAACCTTTCTGTCAAAACCATCTTCCTCCATCTGTTTTTTCAGAAGAGCCGATCTTCCTCTGCTTGCCATCATTCCGACATAAGCATAGGGTTTCTTCAAAATTGCCTCCAGACATACCCGATCATAACGATGCCCTCTGGTCACTACCAGAAAATACGTATCTTCACTTCCCGGAATCTGCTTCAGTGCATTTTCAAAACTGTCACAGATCACCTGATCCGCTCCTGCGCGTAGTGCTTCTCCTGCAAAACTCACACGGTCCTCCAGAACAGTCACCGTAAATCCAACTTTTCCTGCCAGAAGGATCACCTGCTGTGCCACATGTCCCGCTCCACAGATCACCAGATGTGCCGGCTGTTTCAGTGATTCCACAAATAATCTTCTCCCATCTGCTTCTGCAATACCACTCTCCCCCGGCTGCACCAGTTCCCGCAGCCGTTCTGTCTCTATGTCTCCGCTGCCGCATTGTGCTTTCACTTCTCCGTCCGCCAGGAAATATCTGCTTCCAGTCCCATTTCCCTGTATCACGGTCACCAGAAAATTATTTCTTCCCTTCTGTCCGTCTTTCAGTACATTATATAATTCAAAAAGCTTCATCTTATCCCTCCTGCGGATCTTCGGCTGTTTTATCTGCTCCAAAGTATAGCATGTCACAGGACAGTTGTATAGCAATTCTCTGTAAATAAAAGAAGACATACCGATGTTTCCACATATGGACTACATCTGTACGTCTTACTTTTACAAAACGTTTATCTTCGGCATATTTATCTTTTATAATGCCTTGTAATACAGCGCAACAATATCCTGTTTTCGCGAAGAACGTGGGTTTACAGCAATATTTCCACTCTTCATGGCATCATCTGCCATCGCATCGATTTTACTTTCAATCTCATCCTCTGATACTTCTTTTCCTTTGGCCGCCTGGCGGATAGCTATTGTCAGATCTGCCGGAATTCCGATATCTTCATTCAGTTCACGTATTGCGTCAACCAGCATCAATGGCTCGAACTCATCTTCAAATGCCGGAATCGGACTGATGTAATTATAGATTGTCAGATATCTTCCATGGTCTGCCAGGGCATTATATTCAGCAATCACCGGGAGCAGCACTGCATTTGCTACTCCATGTGCTACATCAAAAAATGCACTCACCGGATGACTCATCGCATGCACATTTCCAAGTCTTGCAAAAGAAAAGGCAATTCCTGCAAAAAGTGACCCTGTCAACATGGCCTCTGCTGCTTCCAGATCTGTACGTCTTGCAACAAATCTGCGAATATTTTTTCCAATCAGTTCCATGGCTTTTTCTGCCATGGCATCGGAGAATGGTGATGCAGCGGTAGAAACATATGCCTCTTCCGCATGGATAAATGCATCAATTCCACATGCCGCTGCCACAGAAGCCGGTGCAGATGTCAGAAGCTCCGGATCAAGGATTGCATATGATGGAAGAAGTTCATAACTGAATACTGTCAGCTTATAATCCCTGCTATGATCCGTAATAACAGAAAATGCAGTCACCTCTGATCCGGTACCTGCGGTAGTCGGAATCGCGATCAGCGGAATGATCTTGCCCGGTACTTTATGTGCCCCTTCATACTCTGTGATACTGCCGCCAAATTTTGCTGTCACACCAACTGCTTTGGCAACATCCATCGGAGATCCTCCACCAAGTGCCACGATAAAATCTGCTCCGGCTTCTTTAAATGCCTCTGTAGCCTTTTCAACAGTCGTCACGGACGGGTTGGCCTCTACATCCGTAAAGATATCCACTTTCATACCAGCTTCTTTCAGATAATCAGCCGCTTTGTCCACAATTCCCATTTTTCGCAGTGTAGGGCCGGAAATCAGCATGGCATGGGAACCACCCAGTTTTTTTGCACATTCCGGAAGTTTTGCCATCGTTCCTGCACCTACCATAATATTCTGTGGAATAAAAAATTCAAATGCTTCCATAACTAATCAGCCTCTTTTCTTCTATATAACTATATCATATCATTCAAAACTCCATATTTCCGATCTTATGCCGTCATTCTGGAAAGTACACGGTCAATTGCCGCATCAATAACCAGATCCAGTTCTTTATCATCAGCCTCCGGCATAAGAGATGCTGCATCTTCATCCGAAATGATCTCAATAAGGCTGCCGAATTTTTCTTTGTATTTCACTTTGCAGACTGCATAAAATACAACGCCAAGGAGACTCCATGCACCTACCATCATCCATTCCTGCATGATCAGTGTTCCGCCGGAACCCGGGATACAATACACCAGAACCATACAGCCGGAAAGGATCACTGCCATTGTACCTACAAATTTGTAAGCCGGTACACGATAAGGTCTTGGCATATCCGGTTCCTTTTTACGAAGGATCAGGAAAGAGAGTGAAACCATACAATATGCAAGACAGCAGCCAAAGTTACCTGCATCGCAGATCCATACCATCATGACACGTCCTGCGAAAGGAGCGATCATCGTAAGGATACCTATCAGGATCAGTGCATTGACCGGTGTTTTGTGCTTTGGATGGAGTTTTGCAAATACTTTCGGAACCATGTAAGATTCTGCCATAGAATACAATGCACGGGAACCACCGATCATAAAGGAGTTCCAGGATGTAACAATACCGCACATACCACCTACGATGATAACCTTTGCCATCACCGAGGTTCCAAAGGCTTTTGCCATCGCATCTGCAGTTACCAGTCCTGTTGTACTCTGCGAAAGTGCAATCTCTTCCGGATTCAGGACATAACCAACTGCAAGGATTACAAAAGAATAAAATACAACTGCAAGTACAACTGACAGAATCATCATTTTACCAATCTTTTTGAGTGGTACATTGATTTCCTCTGCTGCCTGCGGGATAACGTCAAAACCAATAAAGAAAAATGGTGTGATAACTGCGACTTTCAGTACATTTTTAGCCATGGTACCAGTTGTCTCACCCATAAACATCTGTCCCTGAAGATTATCCACATTACCATTTATAACAGAAGCTACGATCAGAAGAATTCCTGCACCACCGATTATACATGTAAGAACTGTCTGAAGAACAGCAGCTGTTTTTGCTCCCATAATGTTGATCACCATGATTAAGAAGGCAACAAGAATTGCAACGATCAGCCAGGAAGCATAGATATCAAATCCGGCAACTGTATAAAGATAGCCTTTCAGAAATCCCGGCCACAGATAGGTGATGATCGTTGGAAACGCACAGGCTTCAAAACAGGTAACTCCTACATATCCAAGAATGATCGCCCAGGTACAGATAAAGGAACCGGTAGGTCCCATTGCCTTATAGCTGAATACGTGCTCACCACCACACTGTGGCATGGCTGCGGTAAGTTCTGCATAGGTAAGACCAACAAAAAAGATCATGACACCACCGATTGCAAAGGCAAGTGCTGCTCCGACAACACCACCGGCATCGATCCATGTTCCGGAAGATACAACCCAGCCCCAGCCGATCATTGCGCCAAAAGCGATTACAAGAATGTCCCATGCACTGAATACTTTATCAAATTCTGATTTTTTCTGTCCCATAGTCTTATTCCTCCTCGCTTCCAAATTTTCTTCTGATCAGTTCTTCCAGGTATTCTGCAGTTCCTTCTATTCCAAGATATGAGCTGTTCATAAGAATATCCCGGTTATGACGGTCGCCTCGGTTGCTGCCTGTCAGCGCCAGATGACGTTTATGGTATCTTTTATCTTTTTCCCGTAATAAGATCTTTGCATCTTTTTCAGAAAGGTTGTGACTCTCCATAATATTATGAATACGTACCTCATCCGGAGCATAAATAAATGCTCTTAAAAGATCAATATCTTTTGTATCCTTCAGGATATAATCTGCGGAACGGCCAATGATCACGCAGGATTCTTTCTCTGCAAGTTTTCGTATGATCTGCTTCTGCACATGGATCGCACGGTCAGTCAGATCCGCATACTTGGAAAACGAGCCACGTACATCGCCTTCTGCACCTTTACCGGCAATCGTTCCGCCCTCCTCTACTTTTTCCATGATCTCTTTCGGAATTCCGACCTCTTCAATGATCTCATCGACAAGATCACGATTGTAAAATTTGATATTGAGGTCTTCCGCTATTTTTCTGCCAATGGCATTTCCTTTGGCTCCATATTCACAGCCAATCGTTATAACCAGATGTCTCATATCGATTTCCTCTCACACGAATTTTTGTTACCGTTTTTTCTTAATCACACTTTTATTCTGTAACAAAAAAGGCGTGCGAACCATACCCTGATGATCCGCGACGCCCTTGTCACTTTTGTCTGTATTTATTTTTCCAGAGATTTGATCGTATCTTCAATGATAGCAACTGCTTTATCGCACTCTTCTTCTGTTACGATAAGCGGTGGGATCATACGGATAATGTGTGCTCCGATCGCAGTGATCAGAAGCTTTCGATCCAGACAGCCATGTTTCACATCTATCCCGCCAATGGTATCATCAAATTCCACACCTACCAGAAGTCCCTGATGTCTTACTTCTTTTACATGAGGAAGCTTCTCAAGCTTAGCTGCAAAGTAATCGCCAACCTTCTTTGCATTTCCAGCCAGATCTCTGTCCAGAAGCTCATTCACCTCAGCCAGTGCAGCTGCACAACTTACCGGATGTCCGCCGAATGTAGTTCCATGGGAACCTGCTGTGAAAGCTTTTGCAACCTCTGCTGTTGCACAGATGGCACCGATTGGCATTCCACCGCCCAGAGCCTTTGCCATAGATACGATATCCGGTTTGATACCATAATTCATATAGGACATAACAGCACCTGTTCTGCACCATCCTGTCTGTACTTCATCGATCAGAAGAAGCATATCGTTCTCATCACAGAATTTACGAAGTCCCTGCATGAATTCCATTGTTGCAGGATGTACGCCACCCTCGCCCTGTACAGGCTCAACCATAATGGCAATTGTGTTCTCTGTACATGCATCCTTGAAAGCCTGAAGGTCATTGTACGGTGCATAGGAGAAACCATAAGTCATAGGTCCGAATCCAACCTGGCATCCATTACCCGGCTGACCTGTTGCAGACATGGCACCAAAGGTTCTTCCATGGAATCCCATCTTTGCAGTTACGATATGATAACGGTTTGGACCATACTTTTCAATACCATATTTACGGGCCATTTTGATCATTGCCTCGTTAGCCTCTGTACCAGAGTTCTGATAGAAAATCTTGTCCATTCCGATTGTTTCACAGACCTTCTCAGCAAGCAGTGCCTGCGGGATTGTGTATGGATAGTTGAATGTATGCATAATATCATCTAACTGATCCTTTGCAGCAGCTACAACCTTAGGGTTACAGTTTCCTGCACTGTTTACTGCAATACCAGCATAAAAATCAAGATATGGTGTTCCGTTTTCATCGTATATATACATGCCGTCTGCTGTCTCAGCAAGAAAATCAAAACGTTCATAAGTCTCGATCATGTACTTGTTTACTTTGTCTTTGATGTCCTGAAAAGTTAATCCTGTGTCTTTTAATTTCATTGCTGTGTCCTCCCATATCTTTAAGATAATAAAAAAAGCAAAGGCAGATTTCCGTTACCGGTAAGCGCCTTTGCTTTGTTTTTCTGTGTATTATTTTGTACAACATTACAATATCACTGACACTATTATTTGTCAATAGATTTTTTATCAAAAAGATTTTTGTTGATTTTAAAAGACTTTTTGTATTTTAAAGATATATTATGCTATTTTCTTTTGTGCATTATATTGTACATTTTGTTTGTTCTGCCATTCCACTTCCTTATCACTGTTTTCCGTGATAATCAAGGAAAAAGCAGGTACAGCAGGCCTTTTCCCCACTCTCATTCCGGTATATATGATCCTGGTCTGTCTCAAATTTGAACACCTGATCTTTTCGAATCTGACAGCTCTGTCCATGACATTCTACAGTCAGCACACCTTCCGTCACAACCAGATACTCACGCGTCTTCTCACCATGACTTCCACTCACATAAATACCGCCGGGCTCAACTTCGATCCGATACACTTCTATAAGGCGTGTATCTTCATACGGCAGGCAGGTCCAGACACGGTACTGTCCTTCCAGTTCCTTGGTCGGAAGCAGTTCTTCCGGTGTCACGAGACAGCAGTCTACTCTCGGCGGCTGGATCAGTTCCTGGAATTCGACTCGAAGACCGCTGGTGATCTTTCCAAGCACTCCAAGCGATGGATTAGCCGTTCCTCTTTCAATCTGTGCCAGCATACTTTTGCTGACGCCAGTCTGTTCTGCTGCCTGATCCAGGCTCATACATTTTGATTTTCGAATTCTTTTCAGATTTGCCGCAACATTTTTTGATAAATAATCCATAATTTATATCTTTTCTTTCTCTGTGAGCATTGATGCTTTCCACTCAGTTACGCTTAAGTGCCATTTCATTTCAGGAATTCATCGACATCTCTTCCTCTGAATGACCGGATTGTCGGGAAATATCTGTGTTCTGACGGTTCTTTTTCCTGGGTATACCAGATTCCTTTCATGCCGCTCTCCCATGCACCTTCAATATCTTTTCGGACATTATCACCGATGAATGCACATTCTTCCGGACGAACTCCCGCTTTTTCCACACAGATATCAAAAAAATGATAATGTGGTTTCTCTACCCCCGCTTCTTCGCTGGTAACAATAAAATCAATATATGATGTCACACCAATTGCTTCCAGTTTTCTGTACTGAACGTATGCAGTCATGTCTGTCCCGATTCCGATACGAATTTTTCTTTTTTTCAGCTCTTTCATAAATTCCAGGATTCCCGGATTTGACTGTATATGCTGAATAAATGTGTCCCAGTAGGCATGATACATATTTCGCGCATGCGGAAAAAGTGGCTGTTCGAGAAGTTCCAGCATACACTGCATCCGCAGCATACGGCTGTGGATTGCAGCAGTATCTGTTCCGATCCGGTCTGTCATGATTCGTCCGGCCTTTCTGTAGCAGGCCTGCATCTCGTCTGTTGTAATCCCAAACGAATCCCTGCAGTATACAGCCAAAGCTTCCATTCCATAAATATGATTTTCATCATAACTGTATAAAGTATTGTCTATGTCAAAAATGACCGCTTTTATCATCATGTTTCTCCTTGTCTTTTTTCCTGATTTCTATCTTACCCTATTCTTTTCCTTTTGACCATATAAAAATGCCGGTGCACATCTGTTTCTTTCAGATATACACCGACTTCTTCTTACTCTAAAATATGCTCTCTTCCCATGGAAATAATAGTTCTTACGTGATCATCTGCCAGAGAATAAAAAATAGATTTTCCGTCTCTGCGGGCCTTCACCAGTTTATTCTGCTTGAGGATACGAAGCTGATGGGACACTGCGGACTGGGTCATGTTCAGGACCTTTGCCAGATCACAGACACACACTTCAGATTCAAACAGCACAAACAGGATTCTGATTCGGGTGGAATCTGCAAATACCTTAAACAGATCCGCCAGATCATACAGTTCTTCTTCATCCGGCATAGTCTCATTCACGATCTTTAAAAGATCCTCATGAATCTCCTGGCAATCACAGGTAATTTCGTCTTTTTCTTCTGCCATATTTTTCTCGCTTTCTCTCTAAATTATTCAGTTCAGGTAACTACAATTTTTTAACAAACAAAGTTCTGATCGCATTCAGCACTGCAATGATCATAACTCCGACATCTGCAAAAATCGCAACCCACATATTGGCAATACCCACTGCACCAAGAAGCAGACAGATTACCTTGATTCCGATTGCAAAATAAATATTTTCATATACAATACGCATACATTTCTTTGCGATGCGGATAGCTTTCACGATCTTCATCGGATCATCATCCATAAGAACAACATCTGCTGCCTCAATAGCCGCATCCGATCCAAGTGCTCCCATGGCAATACCAATATCTGCTCTGGAAAGTACCGGGGCGTCATTGATACCATCCCCAACAAAGGCAAGTTTCTCTTTCTCTGTCTTTTTTGCGAGAAGTTCTTCTACCTTACTTACTTTATCAGCCGGAAGAAGTTCACTGTATACACGGTCTACACCAAGCTCACCTGCTACCTGCTGTGCAACCTTATCAATATCGCCCGTCAGCATGACCGTCTCTTTAATGCCATTTTTCTTAAGATTTACAATTGCCTCTTTTGAAGTCGGTTTTAGGACATCCGAAATCAGGATATGCCCTGCATAAGCTCCATCGATTGCAACATGGATGACCGTTCCGACCTGATGGCACTCTACTGCCTCCACGCCGATACGTTTCATCAGTTTTGTATTTCCGACTGCTACAGAGATTCCGTCCACCTTCGCCGTAACACCATTTCCGCTGATTTCCTCTACATCTGTGACACGTTTCTGGTCAATTTCCTTACCGTAAGCAGTTTTCAGGCTGCGGCTGATCGGATGTGACGAAAAACTTTCTGCCAGTGCTGCATATTCCAGAATCTTTTTTTCTTCCATCGTGTTATGGTGAACACCTACAACTTCAAACACACCCTTGGTCAGGGTACCGGTCTTGTCAAATACTACATATTTTGTCTGGGCCAGAGTTTCCAGATAGTTGGATCCTTTGACCAGAACACCGGCATTGCTGGCTCCACCGATTCCCGCAAAGAACCCCAGCGGAATACTGATGACTAGAGCACACGGGCAGCTGATTACAAGGAATGTCAGGGCTCTGTAGATCCACTGGCCCCACATTGCAGGATTGTGAAGGAGCACGAGATTTACAAGCGGCGGCAGGATTGCCAGTGCAAGTGCTCCATAACATACTGCCGGTGTATAATAATGGGCAAATTTTGAAATAAAATTCTCAGATCTGGATTTACGGGAACTGGATTCTTCAATCAGTTCCAGAATTTTCGATACGGTCGATTCGTCAAATTCTTTTGTTGTCTTAATCTTCAGTACACCGGTCATATTGATGCATCCGCTGATGATCTCATCTCCCGCTTTTGCACTGCGCGGAAGGCTCTCACCGGTCAGTGCACTGGTGTTGAGGCTACTGTTTCCTTCTACGATCACGCCATCGATCGGGACTTTTTCACCCGGCTGTACGACGATAACGGAACCAACCTCAACTTCATCCGGATCTACTTTTTCTAACTTACCATCATTTTCAATATTAGCATAATCCGGGCGGATATCCATCAGTTCGGTAATGTTACGGCGGCTCTTTCCAACTGCATAGCTCTGGAAAAGTTCACCGATCTGGTAGAACAGCATAACCGCGATCGATTCGTTATAATCGCCGCTTTTTTCATAAGCTGCCAGCGCAAATGCACCGATCGTTGCAATGGCCATCAAAAAGTTTTCATCGAAAACCTGACCATTTTTGATTCCTTTAAATGCTTTCTTTACAATATCATATCCGATAACCAGATAAACTGCCAGATAGCAGATAAATCTCGGAATTCCCGTAATCGGAACGAAATGCAAAACGATCAGTAACACCGCTGCTATGATGATACGTGCCAGCATTTTTTTCTGCTTTTTATTCATAACCTCTTTCCTCCCGCCATTTATTTAAATGCCCTGCCGCATCCGCAGCAGAGCATTCTCATTTCATCTTATAAATAAATCTCGCAATCGTCTTCTACTTTCTTACAGTTCTTCAGAACTTCTTTCATTACGCTGTCCGGATCCTGTCCTTCTTCAAATTCTACTTTCATCTTGAGCATCATGAAATTCACGCTTGCATCTTTAACACCTGCTGTGTTCTTAGCTGCTTCTTCCATTTTATTTGCACAGTTTGCACAGTCAACTTCAATTTTGTAAGATTTCTTCATAGTCGTATTCTCCTTCTCATATATGTTTTATTCACGTTTTCGTATGAACATTCATTCATATGTTTGATTGTATTATAACACTACCCTCATATATGTCAATATATTTTAAAGAACTTTTCAGACGATTTATGCACAAAAAAATCCTTTCAGTATTGTAAAAATATACTGAAAGGATTTTCTCTCTTTTATTCCTTCACCAGCAGTGCCACTGCTTCTGTCCACACGGTCTCGCAGAACTGGTCTACACAACAGGCTTTTTCAAGTCGATATCCCGCCTGCAAAAATGCCTCCAGATCACGTGCAAGACTGGTTGCTTTACAGGAGACATACACAATACGGTTTACCCCATAGGAAAGGATCTTCGGCAGTGCTTTCGGATGGATTCCATCGCGAGGTGGATCCAGGACGATCACATCCGGCTTCTCAGTCAGATCACCCAGAACCTTCAGGACGTCACCGGCAATGAATTTACAGTTATCCAGTCCGTTCAGCTTCGCATTCTCTCTTGCTGCTGCAACTGCATCTTCCACGATTTCCACACCGATCACTTCTTTTGCCACCGGAGCAAGCAGCTGCGCGATCGTTCCGGTTCCACTGTAAAGATCAAACACTTCCATTCCACTCGTATTCTGGATATAATCACGCACAATATTGTACAGTACTTCCGCAGCCAGTGAATTCGGCTGGAAGAAAGAAAACGTGCTGATACGGAATTTCAGTCCGAGCAGTGTCTCATAGAAATAGTCCTGTCCATAAAGTATCCTTGTCTCATCGCTCTGAACTACATCTGAAAGTGAATCATTGAGAATATGCATGATTCCAACAATCCTGCCCTCCAGTGGAAGAGCCAGAAGCTGATCTTTCAGCGGTTCCAGATCATACTCTTCCTGAGTGGTCGTTACAAGATGCACCAGAATCTCACCGGAAGTAACACCTCTTCTCAACATCAGGTGCCGCAGATAACCGGTGTGCTGCAGTTTCCTGTAATAAGAAGCTCCTTTTTCTCTGAAAAATTCTCTTACACAAGTCAGGATATCCGTCATATCCTTATGCACCAGCTTACAGTCGTCAGTATTCAGGATATCATACGTACTTCCTTTCTTATGCAGGCCAAGGGACAGTGGTCCGTCTTTGACCTCATCTCCAAAAGAAAACTCCATCTTATTGCGGTATCCGAATTCGATCGGACTTCCGTGAATACCATCCCATTCAAAAGCTGCATTTCCATTCTCGTCTATCTGACCACCCTGGATCAATGCCTCTTCCAGAAGCTCTCGTATCTGTGTCTCTTTCATATGAAGCTGGTCTTCATAGGACATTGTCTGATACATGCAGCCACCACATGCCGGAAAATTGCTGCATACCGGTTCTCTTGTCTCCAATGGTGATTTTTCTATTACCTCCAGGATACGTCCCTGTGCCCTTCCGGAACGTTTCTTCTGAATCATAAAGCGTACCTTCTGTCCCGGAATTCCGTTCTTGATCAGAACCTTCTGATCCTCCACAAAAACATATCCCTTATTCGGGAAGTCCACCTTCTCTATTACACCTTCGTAAATTTCACCTTTTTTCATGCTTTCTATTCCTCATTTATATATTTGAAACACTTGCATCCAGCTGTCTCTTCGTAACCCTCACTCTTTTGTCTTTGACAGAGCAGTAAAACAGCCCCGGTTATCTGCCGGAGCTGTTTGAACTTCATGCTACGCTTACTCTGTTGCCATTCTCTCTGCAAGCAGTCATCTTACTCTTCTTCATCCTCGAAGTAATCATCAAAATCATCATCGAAATCTTCTTCAAAATCTTCCAGATAATCCGGAGCAAAGAAGCGATATACTGCAAATGCGATTCCTGCAACTGCTGCAACTGCGCCTATGATAGCCAGTACCCAGAGGACTGTATTTTTTTCTTTTTCGTCTTCTTTTTTCTTTAAAGCAGCAAGTAAATCCTCAATTTTCTCGTTCAGGTTTAAATTATTCAGATTCATGACGGGCACCTTCCTCTCACTCATTTATAGGTCATAGTATACCACTAATCCATCCATTTTACCATATTTTCTCGCAAATTTTCGATTATGTTTCTGCACCTTATCCATCCAGAACTTCTGATACACCAATCCGCTCTCCAAGTTTTACTCTTGTCTCAATTCCCTTTTCGGAATTCATAAAGATGTCTGGATCAGGCAGTACCCGTTCCTTCTGTGTCATCAGTATAACCGTCGAACCACCAAATGCGAAATTTCCTTTTTCTTTTCCCCGTTTTACACGGCCACGAAGTGGTACATTCTCAATCCTGCCGACCATCAACGCTCCGACTTCCATCATCAGAACAGTTCCAAAATTCACAGTCTTCAACAACGCATATTCTCTTGTATTTTCTTTGTAGATTGGATACACATCATTGGCGACCGGATTGACCGTATGCAGTTCACCCGGAATATGCACTCTCCGGGATTCAAATCCATCATCTATATAGATATATCTGTGATAATCGTCCACACATAAACGGAACACCCAGAGAAGTCCGCCTTCGTATCGTTTCGCCAGAACCGGATTCTTCAGAAGTTCAGCAACTGTATAGGATGTATGTTTGATTTTTACATGACAGTTCTCACTGATCGGATAAACACTCACCCTGCTGTCGCAGGGACTGACAAAAGCTTTCGGTACCATATCAATTTCTCTGGCACCCTCTCGAATCTGTCTGGTAAAAAAATCATTGTACGACCAATACTTTTTCGGTTCATAATCTCTCATATCAATTCCTGCATGTCTTATAAATGCCGGAACCGCCAGTGCAGATACTCTGGAGTCCAGAATTCTGCCCCCAATCTCTGAAAGTACAGGATTTACAAGAGGTTTAAGTAAAGCCCTGCCAATCGCAGAGCCATACATTTTTTCCAGGAATCTGTCCTGAAACGAATCATTTTCAGTTACATGACCTTTTCGGTCTGCCGTATATGTTGTCATGCTGCTGCTCCTTTCAACTTCCTGACCGTATGATAATGAGCCCACCATCCTTCTTTGTAAAAAAGAATAAACAATACCGCCACTGCCACAACTGCAACCAATACCACCAGTTCCTGATTGGTCGGCTTACGGAAACGGAAATTAAAAATAAACAAGAATCCTACGATCAGCATCGCTACATGAAGCAATCCCACAAAATAACGAAATCCCGGGAAAAATACTGATGCCACAAACAGAAGTGGCATGATCACAGCCATAGATGTGATTGGAAGTCCCTGATAGTACTTGCGGTTCTCAGATGTCTCGCTCTGGCGTTTTGCCTCCATCACATTAAAGTATGCAAGACGGATCACTCCTGCCATCCCGTAAAATGCAAGGATCGCAATGCTGTATGCTTTACACATTCCAAGTTTGTAGCCCAGAATGATTGGAAAAATCCCAAAACAGACAATGTCACAGAGAGAATCGATCTGAATGCCAAAGGATTTCTCATCATCGGTCCGGTTCTTCTTTGTCCGGGCTATCTTTCCATCAAACATATCACACAGTCCGGAAAAAGCCAGACAGGATACTGCCAGAGTAAGCCTCCCGTCGATCGCACAAAACATACCCAGGATGGATGAAACAAGACTGATATATGTAACAACTACTGTATAATCATAAAATCCTATCATTCGTAACTCTCCTTATTTTCTTTGCCATGCCCCTGTCCGATCGTAAACTGTGCCACAATCGTAAAAAGTGCACTGATCAAAAGCTCCCCATAATAACCAAGTCCTCTGCTGAGAACCATCCCCGGCAGAAGTAATGTGCCAAATACCGGGGTGAATATTGTCAGGAACAGTGTCTCACTGATTCCCATACCTCCCGGAAGTGGAAGCATATCTACGGAAACAGAGATCACTGCCTGAAGAAACAGCACCGTCCAGAATCCTGTTCCTGACAGTGAAAATGCTTTATATACAAACCATGTTACTGCAAACATTGCCATTCTCTGTACAAATGTGATCGCAATGATATTCACGATCACTCTCGGATGTGTCTTCAGATAAGCAGCTGTATCTCTGTAAGTATCCATGGAATCTTCCAGTTTTTTCAGCCTTCCTTCTTTGTGACGAAGAATACGGAATTTCTCAAGAATCGAAAGTCCCCATACAAGAAATGATCTGGCAAGCAGTGGATGAAATACCAGAATCGTCATAAAAGTCACACAGAAAATATTCAGTCCCAATCCCAGATAGAAAACAGGAAGAATTCCTTCCAGATACTGATGCAGGAATCCTCTTCCAAACACAGCCACTCCGATACCGACCACCACCAGCACCAGCTTATAGGTGATCGTAATGATCATCAGAATAACCGCAGAAACCGGGATAGATATATTTTTCTTTTTCATATAATATGCCTGCATTGGCTGTCCACCACTCGCAGATGGTGTAATACAGCTGAAAAAGAATCCTACCGATGAAAAAAGAAAACAGGTCCTTTTTTTCAGTTTTATTCCATAGGACCGCATCATATACCATATGATGATCGACTCACCCCAGATAAAGAATGCCACCAGTGCAAGCCCGGGCACAAGCCATCGTTTATCCGCACTCCGAATGGCATCCATCATAGCTCCGAGATCTTCTCCATGAAACACTCCATAAATTGTGAGCACAAAGACAATGATCAGGAAAGCTCCATTAAAGATCACTCTTTTATTTTTTTTCATAAGCAGCTCACCCTTCTGTAGATTTCAGAATCTTTTTCTCGATCCTGCTGCCAAATCTTTCGTAAATTTTGTACAGATTTGTATTTCTTCCGATACAGAAACACAGTTCTGCAAGAAGGATTCCTCCTGCCACGTCCACCAGAACGTGCTGTTTCGTCAGCAATGTAGAGACAAACACAAGAATTGCCAGCACTGCCGACACTCTCTGGTACCATACCGGAATTTCTTTTCTTCCGCGGATACCCAGATAGCAGAACCAGCTGACCAGACAATGAATAGACGGAAACAGATTATCTGCTGCATCAATAGAGTACAGCCACAAAGCAAGCTGATTCCATAATCCTCCATCTGTTATCACTGGTCTAGTATTCGTTGTGGGATACAAAAGAAAGAAACCAAGGCAGATACATCTTGATATAAAATCTCCTGTAAAAAACTGGTACACACTGTGTCGATCCTGCCTGGCAATCAGAATGTAATTGACGATCCAGAAAAGATAGCATCCAAAATAGATGATCAGAAACTGTGGGACAAAAGGAAGGCTCCTGTCCACAGCAGTTTCTATATTGTGGTGGTACCATCCACCTGCGATCATTCTGGAACCTGAATAAACAAGACAATTAAATACAAACGAAAAAATAGCCGGGAAAATCCCATATGCAGGGAGTATCCTCGTGAGGCCTTTTAAAATCTTTTTCATTCTGTACTCCCTTCGAATTTTCATGTATCCAGTATATCATTCATTAAAAGGTAAAACAACTAAAGTACAGAAACTTTAAGATTTCTTAAGAAAATTATAAAAAGTTATATTTTCTTAAGTTTTGCAAAGGCAGCGAACATTTTTTTAACTCCGACTTTGTCAAAATCTACAGTAACCTCATAATCTCTGCCGCCTTCTACGATATCCTTAACGATGCCAACACCAAATTTAATGTGACGGACCGTATCCCCAACACCGTAATCCAGGGAATCCGCTTTCGTTACCTTAAAATTCTGCGGCTGAAATGCCTTCGTATGGAAGCTTTTCTTCATCTGCAGATAGCTGTTGAGCGGAGATTTTGTCTCCGGGATCTTTGGTTTGTGTTCCTGAACAGTATGTCCAAGATCCACCAGTTCCCGTGGAATCTCTCTCACAAATCTGGAAACGCGATTATACTGCGTTTCCCCACGCACCATACGCTGCTGCGCACTGGTCATAGTCAGTTCTTTCATGGCTCTGGTGATTCCCACATAACAAAGCCTGCGCTCCTCTTCCAGCTCCGACTGGTCACCGGAAAAGATGCACATACTGCTCGGGAACATGCCATCTTCCATTCCGGCAAGGTATACATATGGAAATTCCAGTCCCTTTGCACTGTGCAAAGTCATCAGTACCACATAATCCTGATTCTCATCTACAGAATCAATATCCGCGATCAGCGCAATTTCTTCCAGGAATCCGGATAATGTTGCTTCTCTGTTCTCAGCCTTCATTGTCTCTTCATAAGAAACCGTTTTGGATATCAGCTCATCGATATTCTCCACTCTGGCTCTGGATTCTTCTGTATCTTCTGCTTTCAATTCATCCACATAACCGGTCAGATCTATGATTTCCTCCAGAAGCTCCGATACAGAATATGCCTGTGCTTTGCTCTTAAGTGACTGGATAAATGTAACAAATCCATCCACTTTTGAAAGACTGCGTCCGATCGACGGCACTTCCTCTGCCACACGGAGTGCATCATAAAAACTGATATTCATCATGTCGGCATAATCCTGGATTCTGCCGACCGTTGTTGCTCCGATTCCACGCTTTGGTACATTCAGGATTCTACGTACCGCAAGATCATCCGCTGCATTGTCTACCGTTTTCAGATAGCAGAGCAGATCTTTGATTTCTTTACGTGCATAGAAGTTCACTCCCCCTACGATCTTGTAAGGAATGTTTGCAAGCAGACACTTCTCTTCAAAAAGACGGGACTGCGCATTTGTTCGATAAAGTACTGCACAATTATGATACTCTGCCGTTCCTTCTCTGTGTCGTCGTGCAATGTCCCCTACAACAAATTCGGCTTCCTCATATCCATTCATAAACTGTCGGAAATGGATTTTCTCTCCCTCTGGGTTCTCGGTCCAGAGTGTTTTTTCTTTACGCTCTGTATTATTTGCGATCACACCATTCGCTGCATTTAAGATATTCTGCGTAGAACGATAATTCTGCTCCAGACGAATAACTTTAGCATCCGGAAATACCCGCTCAAATCCCAGGATATTTCCAATATTAGCTCCACGGAATCTGTAAATAGACTGGTCATCATCACCGACTACACACAGATTCTCATACCTGGATGCCAGAAGACTTACAAACTTAAACTGTGCCGTATTGGTATCCTGATATTCATCTACCATAATATAGCGGAAGCGTTCCTGATAACTCTGCAGAACATCGCCACAATTCTGAAACAATTCCACTGTCTTGCATATGAGGTCATCAAAATCCAGTGCATTATTCCGACGCAGTGCTGCCTGATATTCACGATAAACCTGCGCCGCTCTTTTCTGGTTAAAATCAGCGCCTGCATTCATTTCCATTTCATCCGGAGTCAGCAGCTCATCTTTTGCATGTGAGATCTGAGCCAGTAGTGCACGTTCCTTCACTTTCTTGGTGTCGATATTCATTTTGCGGCAGATTTCTTTGATCAGTGTCTTCTGGTCGTCCGCATCGTAAATCGTAAAATTATTATCATAACCGAGACGGTCTATATGGCGTCGTAAGATCCGCACACATGTCGAGTGAAAAGTTGATACCCATACACTTCCCCCTTCGCTTCCTGCGATCTTGTCCACACGTTCTCTCATCTCGTGGGCCGCTTTGTTGGTAAATGTGATTGCCAGAATATTCCACGGATTCACACCCTTTTCTGCAATCAGATAAGCAATCCTGTGTGTCAGTACTCTGGTCTTTCCTGAGCCGGCTCCTGCAAGAATCAGAAGTGGTCCATCTGTATGCAGAACAGCTTCTTTCTGTCGGTCATTCAATGTATCATAAATTGTATTCATCAATTATCTCCTGTTTCTTTGTGGTTACTTATTTCGAACTGATGTTTTCTTGCTATCTTTTTAATTATACATGAAACCTGGTATGGGGTAAAGGAATTTTAAAATCATTTGCAAAAACCATTTACAAGTAGTATTTAAAACTATATAATAAAGCGTGCAGGTATTAGAAATACCATTCTGCCTTTATTTCAGACAAAGGAGATGAATTTATGTCAGTTAATACAGACTCCATGATCCGTAATATTCTGGATCGTGTTTCCAGAATCGGTTATGTAAAACCAGAGGATATTCCCAATATAGATCTTTATATGGATCAGGTCACTACTTTTATGGAAGCACAGCTTGCTCATTCCAAACGTTATGAAGATGACAAGATTCTTACAAAGACCATGATCAATAATTATGCCAAGAATAATCTGCTTCCTTCTCCTGAGAAGAAGCGCTATTCAAAAGAACACCTGCTGGTTCTGATCTTTATCTACTATTTCAAAAATATTTTATCGATCAGCGATATCCAGACTCTACTCGGACCACTGACCGATAAATATTTCAAATCTATGGATGATATGGATCTCACTGCTATCTACAACGAAGTATTCAGTATGGAAAAAGGACAGATCGAATCTCTTCAGAAGGAGCTTCTGGAACGCTATGAAATTGCTCAGGGAACTTTTGAGAATGCACCGGAAGAAGACAGGGATTTCCTGAAATTATTTTCTTTCATCTGTCTTCTCAGCTTTGATGTTTATGTAAAAAAAATGCTGATCGAGCAGATGATCGACGAACTCCGTGCTTCCACGGATACTGATCCGAAACATAAGAAAAAATAATACAGCATCAGAAGTACTGATCCTGTATTACGTAAAAATTACCTGCATCACTGCAGGTAATTTTTATTTACATAGCCGCTCTTTCCAAGTCTGGAAGAATATACATACCAGTAAGTACTTCCACTGGAATCCTGAACCTGAACGGTATCGCCGTTATTCAACTGTCCGATCTCATTTGCATCATCATACGCTTTTGCATTACGAAGTGCCAGATAGCCACTCTTGACTTTCACTGTCTTTGTAACAACCGCAGATGCTGTATTGTCTTTATTTTTTACCAGATAATCTTTGTTTACATATCCGCCCTTTCCAAGTCCCGGTACATATACCAGCCAGTAGGTACTGTCACTGGCATCCGCGATCTGTACCTTATCTCCTGTATAAAGTTCTGCAACTTCATTGGACGATTTAAACGCCTTGGCATTACGAAGCGCCAGATATCCACTCTTGACACTTACATAACGTTCACTTGAAGAATTCGCCAGATATCTGCGATTTACATATCCGGATTTCTTGAGTCGTGATGCATATACATACCAGTAGGTACTTCCACTGGAATCTGTCACATCAACGGTATCACCTGTATAAAGCTTACCGATCTCATTCTTGTCATCATAAGCCTTTGCATTACGAAGTGCCAGATAGCCATCCGCTACTGTAACTGTGTAGGAAGTGGTGGCCGCCCATCCTGTCTGCACCGTCATCGGCATAGCAAGTGCAAGTGCGATCACACATGTGAAAATACGTTTCAGGACTCCTGACCTCTGCATTGTGGAAAATCTCTTCTTCATAATGTTGCCCTCCTTTGTATTTAGTTTTTGCTCCCCGTGACAAGTCTTCGAGCAGATACGACACCGAACCGTTCTTGTCAAATTTTTTATTATAGTTTATCATATAGGAAACAACTTTCTGTAAAATAAAATTTCTCGGGAGGATATATATTCATGCGCAAACTATTATCTGTTTTTCTTGCCGGATGTCTGCTTTTACTGCTTCCTGCCACGATCTGGGCTTCTGCGGAAACCACCTATGAAAGCGAACAGGGACAGGCCATGATCAAGGCTCCATCTTCGGCTTCTCCTAATGCTTCTGCCAATACTGAAGCCGATGTCGATTCTTCAGATGACTCCGAAGGTACTTTGAGTCCTTCCGGTTCTTCCTCAGGCATGGACTGGTCTGCCGCAAACACGGCTTCAACTCCGTCTTCCGGTTCCAGACAGTTTACCGTCTGTATTGATCCGGGACATCAGGGAAGCTGGGTAGACATGAGTGCACAGGAACCTATGGCTCCAGGTTCATCTCAGACCAAAAATAAAGCTACGACCGGTACTGCCGGTAACTACTCCAAGGTTCCGGAATATGAAGTCAACCTTGAAGTTTCTCTTGTCCTTGAAAAAGAACTGGCATCTCGCGGGTACAAGGTTGTCATGACCCGCGAGGATAACGACAAAGCCATCAGCAACAAAGAACGTGCAGAATTTGCCACAGAATCCGGAGCCGATATCACGGTCCGCATTCATGCAAACAGTGACAACAGTGCTTCTGCTGCCGGTGGTCAAGGCGCTGGTGCCGGTGCTCTTACCATGGCCCCAACCAGTTCCAATCAGTATCTGGACAAGGAACTCATCGAAAAAAGTAATACGCTTGCATCCTGTATCATCGACAGTTACTGCAATGCCACCGGACTTGCAAACAAAGGTGTCATCTCTGCCGACAATATGACTGGTACCAACTGGAGTACAGTTCCGGTTGCCATCCTCGAAATGGGATTTATGAGTAACCAGAATGATGATCTTTACATTACCAATTCCGCAAATCACGAAACTATGGCAAGGGGAATTGCCGATGGAATCGATGCATATTTCAATACTGTCGAACCGGCTATTACTACTGTCGGAGAACACCTCGCCGATCTCACCTCACAGCTGGAAAAGAACTATACGGATCCGCTTGAACAACAGGGAGAACTCTGGGCAATCGCAGCTATGGATCTGAAGACGCAGGCCTACAGCACAGTCAATGCTGAACAGTCCATGCAGTCTGCCAGTGTTATCAAAGCATTTATCATGGCCGCTGTTTATGACAAACTGATATATCCAGATGAAGGAACTACGGTTTCATCCGATTATGAAAGTACTCTGAAACCTCTCCTCACCAGTATGATCACAGTCAGTGACAATGACTCTGCCAACGAACTGGTCCGCAAGCTCGGTGGAGGCGATTTTCAGACAGGAGCTGCTATTGTCAATGAGTTCTGTCAGGAGCGGAACTACACCTCCACGCATCTTGGCCGCGAGTTCCTGGCTTCTGCTCCAACCGATGACAATTACACAAGTGCTTCCGACTGCTGCCGACTGCTCTCTGATATTTACAACAGTTCTCTGGTAAACGCAGAAGCATCTGCCGAAATGCTTGCGCTCCTTACGAGCCAGACAAAGACAGCCAAGATTCCGGCAGGTGTTCCTTCCGGCACCGCAACTGCCAACAAAACCGGAGAACTTGCAGACTCCGGAAAACTCGGTGTTGTCGAAAACGATATTGCCATTGTCTTTGACAAAGAGCATCCATATGTGCTCTGTGTACTCTCCAATAATATCAAGAATAATTCCAGTGCACAAAATACGATCAAAAAAATCTCTGCGGATGTCTATACATATATGACCACAAAACAAAAGTAATTTCTCACAGCAACAAAAAAGGAACAGACCTTTGGATTATTCCATTGCCTGTTCCTTTTCCCTGTATTTCTTTATTCTTTATTCTTCTGTCTTTCCTGCGGTTTCTTTTTCTTTCATTCTGGAAAAGACCATCTCATATCCGTCATTTCCGTAGTTGAGAGAACGATTTACACGGCTGATCGTAGCTGTAGACGCACCTGTTTTTTCGGAAATATCCAGATATGTGCGTTTGTCTGTCAGCATCTTCGCAACTTCAAAACGCTGTGACAGAGAAAGAAGTTCATTGATCGTACATACATCCTCAAAAAATGTATAACATTCTTCTTTATTCTTCAGACAAAGGATTGCTTCAAATAAATGATCAACCTCTTCTGTTCTGATTTTTTTACCCATAATCCCTGCTCCTTTAGTTACATTGTTTGTACTGTTTCATATACATGGTATTTTAACACTTTAACATGTGAAAAGCAAGGACTATTTTGACGCATTAATTGTAGTTGTTTTTTTCTGATGAATCAAGTATACTTAAGAACAAATGTACGTGTTTTATAATTTTTGATTCAGAATGGAGCATCTGCTATGGATTTATTTGAATATGCAAAATCAAAAACACTTGACCGCGAATCTCCACTGGCTTCCCGGCTTCGTCCGACTACGCTGGATGAAGTCGTTGGGCAGGAGCACATCGTTGGCAGAGATAAATTACTGTACCGTGCGATCAAAGCTGACAAGCTGACTTCTGTTATTTTCTATGGACCTCCCGGAACCGGAAAGACTACCCTTGCCAAGGTAATCGCAAATACTACCAGTGCAAGTTTTACCCAGATCAATGCGACAGTCGCCGGTAAGAAAGACATGGAAGAAGTCGTAAAAGAGGCACAGGACCGTCTTGGCATGTATGGCAAAAAAACGATTCTTTTCATTGATGAGATTCACCGTTTCAACAAAGGCCAGCAGGATTACCTGCTTCCATTTGTGGAGGACGGTACGATCATTCTGATCGGTGCAACTACTGAAAATCCTTATTTCGAAGTAAATGGAGCTCTCCTTTCCCGCTCCATCATTTTTGAACTGAAACCTCTCAGTAATGAAAATATCCGCACGCTGATCCTCAGAGCCGTAAATGACTGCGATAAAGGCATGGGAAATTATGGCGCCGTAATTGATGACGATGCCCTGGAATTTCTGGCTGATATGGCAGGCGGTGATGCCCGCAGTGCCCTGAATGCGGTAGAACTTGGTATCCTTACTACCCCCAAAAGCGAAGATGGTTCTATTCATCTGACACTGGATGTTGCGTCTGAATGTATTCAGAAACGAGTCATCAAGTACGACAAAAAAGGCGACAATCACTACGATATCATATCCGCCTTTATCAAAAGTATGCGTGGTTCCGATCCTGATGCAGCAGTCTACTATCTTGCCAAGATGCTCTACGCCGGAGAAGATGTCAAATTCATCGCCCGACGTATCATGATCCTCGCCTCAGAGGATATCGGAAATGCAGATCCACAGGCATTGCAGGTCGCCGTTGCTGCCGCACAGGCTGTTGAACGTGTCGGCATGCCGGAATCACAGATCATCCTTTCTCAGGCAGTCACTTATATGGCATGTGCTCCAAAGAGTAATGCCGCTGTCAATGCCATTTTTGCCGCCATGGATTCTGTGAAACACACACAGACAACTGTTCCGGTTCACCTGCAGGATGCTCACTACGGCGGTCATGAAAAGCTCGGCAAGGGAATCGGCTACAAATATGCTCATGACTATCCAGATCATTATGTTGATCAGCAGTATCTTCCTTCTGAGATTGAAGGTTCTCATTTCTATGAACCAGGTGATCTTGGCTACGAAAAAACGATAAAAGAATATCTACAAAAAATAAAAGGGAGAACTGATTAAATCAGTTCTCCCATCAGCATTCCATAAATATCCTGTGATTTCTTAGCCCAGCTGTGGCACATCGCCTGTGCAGCTTCCCGGCCTGGTGCTGCCAGTGTCAGATCCAGCACTGTCGTATCTTTTTCAATGATCTGGCAGCGCACTGCATAATTTCCCTGTGGTGTCGTATAATAATCTGCCGGTGTCAGGATGCGTTCCTGCACCTGTCCGCCATGCGTCTGCAGATAATCTTTTACTTCGTTCTTAATCTCACCCGACAGTTCTTTTTCAAAATAAGAAAGTGTCTTTTTTCCCTCTTCCGTAATCTCATAATAGGAACTGTTGGAAATTGTTCGCTTTCTCAGAAGCTCTGTTTCTACCAGTTCAGAAAGTACTTTCTGAAGCTGGAAATAATCTGTGTAATCTCTGTCCAGTATAAATTCTGAAATCTGAGAATTTGTCAGTGTTTCTTTTGAATGTTTCGCCATATATAAAACGATCAGTTTATAAGTTGTAAATGGTTCTGCCATTTCAATCACCTCTTTCTCACACAAGTCAGGCTTCTCGCTTCTTATTGCAGCTGTTTGCCCTGCCAGCTGTTACGAACCTTCATTTCGTGATGAAGAAGATTCAGAACTTCCCGCTTCCGGCTTGCCCACAATGGTGCAATAAGCAGCTTCTCCGGTCCATCTCCCGTCATTCTGTGAATAACGATTGACGGATCCAGATGTTCCAGACAATCTATCAGTAAATTCAGATATTCTTCTCTTTCGTAGACCCGGAATTTCCCGGCCACGTAATCCTCTGCCAGATCGGTTCCCTTCAGCACATGCAGAAGCTGCAGTTTAATTCCCTGAATATCCTGTCCATTCAGATACTGCATTGTCTCCAGAATGTCTTTTTCTGATTCTCCCGGCAGTCCCAGTATCGTATGCACGATCACCTCAATCTGGCGCTTCCGTAAATTCTGTACTGCATCTTCAAAACAGGAAAGCGGATATCCTCGTCGAATATAGGCAGCGGTACGCTCATGCATCGTCTGAAGTCCAAGTTCTACCCATACCGGTTTCCTCTGGTTCAGTTCATTCAGGAGCTCCAGTACATCCTCACCAAGACAATCCGGTCTCGTTCCGATAGATAATGCGACCACCGACGGATGCGCAAGCGCTTCTGTAAAGATTTTCCGCAGGTATTCCACCGGTGCATACGTATTGGTATATGCCTGAAAATAAGCAATATATTTATGGATCGGCCGCTTTGCAGAAAGCAATGCGATCTGACTGTCAATCTGTTCTGTTACCGACAGCTCTGCATCTGCGGCAAAATCCCCACTTCCACCGGCACTGCAGAAAATACAGCCTCTGCTGCCAAGCTTACCATCCCGGTTGGGACAGGACATTCCTCCGTTCAGAGTCACCTTATAAACTTTTTCTCCGAACCTTTCCCGAAGCATATGATCCAGCGAATGATACGGCTTTCCATTCCAGTTCTTCTGCTGTGTCACCGCATCTGTATTCATACTTCTGTGCCTTCGCTTTTCTGTTCTTCATTTTCTTCCTTCGGCATATAATGATCAAATATTTTTACAAGGAAGAAGGAATTACAGTACGCGATCACTCCGAATCCCATGACCAGAAACAGAACAAACAACGTGGACTGTATCTGATAAGAGTCTATAAATAACAACAGCAGCGGACAAAGTCCGATCAGTACCATGACAACTGTATACGGAAGATGGCGGATTGCCATGAACAGTGCATTTTTGATCGTATTACGGATCGTATTGTAAAACCTGGCAAGAATCGGATAAACATATAAAAACAGTACATAATATATGATCACAAATGCCATAAAGATCACATGAAAAATCTGACCGGCACTTCCAGGCATATTTTTGGCAACATTCAGATCCAGATAAAGAATCGCACCAACGGCGATCATGATCAGATTAATAATTGTCGCCTGTTTGAAATTATCTTTAAAAGATTTAAAAAAGCTCCGAACAATATAAGCTTCCTCATTCCGGACCATCTTCAGTGTCACATAATACATAGCCGTAATAGATGCTCCGGCAGTAACGATCGGAATACAGCAGACCAGACAGATAATATTCAGGATACAAAGATCTGCCACCTTATTCATAAATGTAAAAAACTTATTGTCCATACTGAAAAAACGTCCCATATGCACAGCTCCTTTGTTTCTTTCTTCTTCTCCGGCTTATGCCTGTCTCTGCTTTACAGTATAACGAAATTCCTGAAAAAAAGCAATCAAAACCAAACAGCTGTTTTGTCCCTGCTCTACGGCAGGATCAGCTGATCTACTGTTACAAGTTCATATCCCTGATTTTTCAGTTCATCGACAACCTGCAGCGCCGCTTCAACAGAAGTATCATATTCATCATGCATCAGAATGATCGCGCCATCCTCTATCTTTTCCTGCACTGTACGAACGATTTTTTCTGTATTCTGCACCTTCCAGTCCAGTGTATCGATCGTCCAGAATACCGGAAGCATCTCCACACATAGTTCCAGATTTTTCTTCCAGGCACCAAACGGCGGGCGCAGGTACAGTGGATAAACACCGGTTGTCTCATAGATCAGATTATTTGTTTTCAGAATTTCTTCCCTTGCCTTCGTCTCATTCAGTTTATTCAGCTGTACATGATGATAGGTATGGTTTCCTACCAGATGCCCTTCTTTCTGCATCCGTTCTACAAGTTCCGGATACTGTTCAACCTTCTCTCCAAGAAGAAAAAAAGAAACTCTGACATTCCGCTCTTTCAGACCATCCAGAAGAAGTGGTGTATACCTGATATCCGGTCCGTCATCAAATGTCAGTGCCGCCTGCGGATGCTTCCGTTCTTTCACAGCTATTTCCGTAACCGATGTTTTTCGTGCCCGGGCCTGCATGGATTGTTCAACCAACCGCAGCATCCCCGGACCTGCTATATTTTCAGCCAGGATTCTGCCTGAAATACGGTGCGAGTCCATACTTTTTACTCGCACCGCAGTTATGATCAGTACGATCACAAATATCCCAATTCCTGCTTTTCTTCTTTTCATATTCCGGTTTCAAATCCCAGACATAACTATCCTTCTGTTCAGTATATGAAAAGTGGCAGAAAAAAAGCACCGGGGCTCGTAAAAAGCCCTCAGTGCTCTGTAATGGTCCTGTATTTTATTTACCAAGCATGATCTTCAGCTGTGCTTCAATTGCATCCACACATTTGTCAAATCCGAGTTTTCCACTGTTCAGGCAGAGATCATAATTCGTGGCATCACTCCACTGACCACCTGCAAATTTACGATAATAATCCTGTTTACGCTTATCATCTTTGAGAAGGAATTTCTCGACATCCTCTCTTGATCCGGAGATCTTCTGAGATGCCTGCTCTACACGGAACTCCCATGGTGCATGAATGAATACACGCAATGTATTCGGTCTGTCCTTGAAAACATAATTGACACATCGTCCGACAATTACATAGGATTCTTTTTCTGCAAGATCATTGACCACTTTTGCCTGATAGTTGAAAAGATTTTCGTCTGAAATGAATTCCTTACTTCCCGGCTGATGCAGATTTCCTTTGTAAATGCTTTCTTTATTTCCAAAAAGAGAACCCTTTATCTTATCTCCCTCTTCTACTTTACCGAAAAGTTTTACATCAATTCCGCTCTCATCAGACGCCATCTGGATAATCTGCTTATCATAAAAAGAGATTCCCAGACGCTCTGCCAGCATTTTACCAACGGTGCGACCGCCACTTCCATACTGTCTTGCGATTGTGATTACAACCTGATTCATACCGATTTCCTCCTTATTCTCCCAGATATGCTTTCTGGACAGATTCATCATGAAGCAGATCATCTGCTTTGCCTTCCAGAGTGATGCTTCCTGTTTCAAGGACATACGCTCTGTCAGCAATAGAAAGGGCTTTCTTCGCATTCTGCTCAACAAGCAGAACCGTTGTTCCACTCTCACTTACTTCTTTGATAATATCAAAGATCTCATTTACAAAGATCGGTGACAGCCCCATCGAAGGCTCATCCATCAGAATGATCTTCGGTTTGCTCATCAGCGCACGTCCCATTGCGAGCATCTGCTGCTCTCCACCGGAGAGTGTACCTGCACGCTGTCCTGTACGTTCTTTCAGACGAGGAAATCTTTTGTATACCATTTCCAGGCTCTGAGCGATCTCGTTCTTGTCTTTTCTTGTATAAGCACCCATCAGAAGATTCTCATATACAGACATATCTGCAAATACTCGTCTTCCTTCCGGCACATGAGCCATACCCATCTCAACGATCTTATGTGCCGGTGTTTTGGTAAGATTTTTACCTTCGTAAATAATACTTCCTGCTTTTGCCGGGATGATTCCGGTCAGTGTCTGTAAGGTCGTGGTCTTACCAGCACCGTTTGCACCGATCAGTGCAATAACTTCTCCCTGTTCTACATGAAAGGAAATTCCCTTCAATGCCTGAATCACGCCATAATAAACCTGGAGATCTTTTACTTCCAACATTGACATTTGATCTTCCTCCTTATTCTCCCAGATATGCGGTGATAACAGCCGGATCCTTCAGAACTTTGGATGTCTCACCCTGCGCAAGCACCTGTCCGAAGTTCAGTACGGTTACCTCTTCACAGATACCTCCAACCAGTTTCATATCATGCTCGATCAGAAGAATGGTCATATCAAAATGTTTCTGTACAAAACGGATGGTATCCATCAGTTCCTGTGTTTCATTCGGGTTCATACCTGCTGCCGGCTCATCCAGAAGAAGAAGCTTCGGATTGGTAGCCAGTGCCCTGGCGATCTCGAGCTTACGCTGCTTACCATATGGAAGGTTTCCTGCAAGTGTATCGGCTTCTTTGTCGAGGTCAAATACCTTAAGGATCTCCATTGCTTTTTCGTTCATTTCTTTTTCTACTTTGTGATATTTCGGAAGTCTTAAGATTCCGGTCAGTGTAGAATAAGAATGATGATTGTGAAGTCCGACCTTAACATTGTCAAGAACCGGCATATCCTTAAACAGACGGATGTTCTGGAAAGTACGTGCGATACCTGCTTTGTTGATCTCGATCGTACTCTTTCCTGTGATATCCTGTCCGTCAAGCTTGATGATACCTTCTGTCGGTTTGTACACACCTGTAAGAAGGTTGAAAATTGTTGTTTTACCGGCACCGTTCGGTCCGATCAGACCATACAGCTGACCTTTTTCGATGGATACGTTAAATCCGTCAACCGCACGAAGACCGCCGAACTGGATAGCCAGATGATTTACCTCTAACATTGCCATAGTTAAGCTGCCTCCTTTTTGTTCTTAGTGCCTCTGATTTTTTCCATGGTACGAGCTCTCCAGTTTCTTGCTGCCGGTGCCCAGTTAAAGAGCATCATAACGATCAGGACAATCGCATAGATCAGCATACGGTAGTTTGCAAATCCACGGAGAAGTTCCGGAAGTGCATAGAGAATGATCGTTGCGATCATAGAACCTCTTAAGTTTCCGATTCCACCAAGCACGACATATACCAGAATCAGGATAGACATATTGTAGTCAAATCCGGATACCTTTAACATAGAAAGGTTATGTGCATACAGTACGCCTGCAACACCTGCAAGAGCTGCTGAAATAGTAAATGCAAGAAGTTTGAACTTCGTCACATCAATACCTACAGATTCTGCCGCAATACGGTTATCTCTGGTTGCCATGATCGCACGTCCGCTTCTAGAGTTTACCAGGTTCTGTACGATAAACAGCGTAAGCAATACCAGAATGATTCCGATCGGGAAGAAATAATGCTTTACGTCTTTATAAAGAGCACCTGTTCCTGAAATACCAAGTGCACCTTTGAGGATCTGTTTGCCGCCTGCTGCAAGCTTGAGATTTGCAGAACTTGTTGCAACATGAAGTCCGTTTTCATCAAAACCGACATACAGGATATTGATCAGGTTTTTGATAATCTCGCCGAATGCCAGCGTTACGATTGCGAGGTAGTCACCACGAAGGCGAAGTACCGGGATACCGATGATCACACCAAACACTGCTGCTACTGCTGCACCGATCAGAATTGCAAGGATAAATCTCGGCACCTGCGGGATATCACTTGCAATGTGAGAAAATAATGCACTGGAATATGCACCAACGCACATGAATCCTGCATGGCCAAGGCTCAGCTCACCGGAAAAACCTACAACCAGATTCAGAGAGATTGCCGCAATCGTATAAACGCAAAGCGGAACCAGCAGACCTGTAAGAAGTCTTGAGAGGTTTCCTGTTCCGGAAAGGATCTCTACGATCACAAAAATTGCGATTACAATTCCATAGTTGATAAAATTGTTTTTTGTTGTTTTGTTCATTGTTTTTTTCATTCTGACCACCCCTTATACTTTCTCCTGGATGTTCTTTCCGAACAGTCCGGTAGGTTTTACAAGAAGTACCACGATCAGAACCGCAAAACAGATCGCATCTGCAACCTGAGAAGAGATATAGGCTTTACCGAAGATCTCGATCACGCCGAGAAGAATACCGCCGACCATGGCTCCCGGAATGGATCCGATACCACCAAATACGGCTGCTACGAATGCCTTAATACCAGGCATGGCGCCTGTATATGGAGTCAGTGTCGGGTAGGTCTGACAGAGAAGAAGTCCGGCAATTGCTGCAAGTCCGGAACCGATTGCAAATGTCATCGAAATTGTCGCATTGACATTGACACCCATGAGCTGTGCTGCGTCACGGTCTTCAGAAACGGCCTGCATGGCACGTCCTGGTTTTGTCTTCTGTACAAAAAGCATCAGACCGGCCATAATCACAATACAACTCAGGATTGTTACGATCGTAATTCCCTTAATAACAAGCTGTCCGTCAAATAAAGACACCGACGGTACATCAATAACAGTTACAAAACTCTTGGCATCTGCACCGAAAATCAAAAGTGCCAGATTCTGAAGCAAATAGCTGACACCAATCGCTGTGATCAGTACAGCCAGGTTGGATGACGCCTTACGAAGCGGGCTGTACGCTACTTTCTCGATCACCATACCAAGAACGGTACAGAAGATTACAGAAAGTGCAACAGCCAGCACCGGAGACATGCCTCCTCTGGTAACAGCGGTAAGGATCACATATGCACCGACCATGATGACATCACCATGAGCGAAGTTCAGCATTTTAGCGATACCGTATACCATTGTATACCCCAGGGCAATGATCGCATAGATACTGCCCAGGCTGATTCCATCTTTTAAATAGGATAAAAAACTCATAATGCACCTCTTTAAATAGTTGTCATATTAGCTCAAGAAAGGGGAACGGCCCTGTGATAACAGGCAACCGTCCCCCGTCCTCTGATTACATTATTTTAATCTGATTATTCCATTTCTACGTAAGCGCCGTCCTGGATTTCGAAAGCTTTTGGCTCTTTATCGCACTCGCCGTCTTCTGTCCATTTTGCTTTACCTGTAAGACCATCAAGCTCTACACTCAGCATTGCCTCAGACATAGCTGCGCTGATGTCTTCGTTGGACATATCCGGTGTGATCTCAGCTGCATCTGCTGCTGCTTTCATTGCATAGATTACATCATATGTATCTGCTGCGAACTGGTTCGGAACCTCATCTTTGTTAGCATCTTCGTATGCTTTAACGAATGCCTGAGATTTCTCATCTTCTGATGTAGCAGAGAATGGTGTCAGAAGCATAACGCCTTCTGCAAGAGATGTATCGAAGTTTTCTACTCCAAGAATACCGTCCATACCGTCTACACCGAATTTCTTAACGTCGTCCATACCTGCATCATGTGCCTGCTGAAGAATCAGAGCATTGTCTGCATAGTAGTTAGGAAGGAACAGAAGTTCTGCGCCGCTGTCTTTGATTTTCTTAAGCTGTACAGAGAAGTCTGTGTTGCTGTCTGCTGTGTATGCTTCATCAGCTACAATTTCCAGACCGTTTTCTTCTGCTGCTGCAACGAACGCATCGTTGATACCTGAGTTGTAGTCTGCGGATGAATCATAGAGAACTGCTACCTTTGTAGCAAGACTATGCTCACCGATGTACTGTGCAGATTTTGTTCCCTGTGCAGGGTCTGTGAAGCACATACGGAATTCGTTGCTTCCTGCTGTGATGCTGTCCACTGCTGTTGCAGATGGTGTAAACATGAATGTGCTTTCTGCTGCTTCTGCTCCGACTGCAATACAGGAACCGGATGTTACAGTTCCGCAAAGCATCTGCATTCCTTTGTCAAGAAGGTCATTGTATGCATTTACTGCCTTCTCCGGGTCAGCCTGATCATCACCTGCGTCAAGAATTTCTACGTTGTATCCGTTGAATCCACCGTTTGCGTTGATTTCTTCTGCTGCAACCTGTGCTGCGTGGTATACACCAAGACCATACTGTGCGTTGTCACCTGTCATAGGTCCGATTACACCGATCTTGAATGTCTCCGCATCATCCGCAAATACAGCCGTCGGCATCATTGCTGCTGTCATAGCTACTGCTGCTGTTACAGCAAGTACTTTTTTCATATTTTTCATAATAAGATCCTCCTATCTTATACTTCAGCTAGCTTTACTTTCATTTGCTAAAGCTTTAATGTAGTTGATTATAGCATTCACTTATCACGATTGCAAGCAGAAATTTTAGATTTATTTAATATTTTGTGTTTTTCTCGAGAACTCTTGTTGTCCTCAAGCGGACATTAGGTTCAAAAAAAGACCGTGGTTCAATAAAGAACTCCACGGTCTCCATAATTTTACAACTTATGCTACTGCTTTTTTAGCGATTTCAGCAAGTGCTGCAAATCCTTCTGCGTCGTTTACTGCAAGTTCAGCAAGCATCTTTCTGTTGATGTCGATGTTTGCAACTTTCAGACCATGCATCATTTTGCTGTAGGAAAGTCCATTCATTCTTGCAGCTGCGTTGATACGAGCGATCCAAAGCTGTCTGAACTGACGTTTTTTCTGTTTACGTCCTGCATAGGAGCTTGCAAGTGCTCTCATTACAGACTGTTTTGCTACTCTATACTGTTTGGAACGAGCTCCTCTGTAGCCCTTTGCCAGTTTTAATGTACGGTTATGTCTTTTCTTTGCGTTTAATCCGCCTTTAATTCTTGCCATTTCTTATTTCCTCCTGTTCGTCTTCCAATATCATCTGCTGCTTATTATTATAAATAAGGCAGTGCTTTCTTAATGTTCTTAAGGTTTGTAGAATCAACAACAGTAGCTTTTCTCAGATTTCTCTTTCTCTTCTGAGATTTCTTTGTTAAGATATGGCTCTTATAAGCTTTATTTCTCATGATTTTTCCGGTTCCGGTTTTTTTGAAACGTTTTGCTGCTGCTCTACAAGTTTTAATCTTAGGCATAATTATTTCCTCCTTAATTCGTGGTACTGTTTTTTATTTCTTATTATCAAGAACACGTGCCAAAACACGCTGTCTGTGATAACTGCTTAACGCTTTTCGCTGAGAAACATTGTCATGCTTCTGCCTTCAATCTTAGGGGCTTTCTCAACAACTGCCACATCTGCAAGATGTTCTGCAAAATCATCAAGTACATGTTTGCTGCTTGCCATATGTGCCATTTCTCTTCCACGGAAACGTAATGTAACCTTAACACGGTCTCCTTTAGAAAGAAATTTTCTTGCTGCATTGACCTTCGTCTTCAGGTCATTGGTATCAATGTTTGGAGAAAGACGTACTTCCTTGATGTCAATTGTCTTCTGTTTTTTCTTAGCTTCTTTTTCCTTACGGGAGAGCTCATAACGATACTTGCCGTAGTCGATAATTTTACAAACCGGCGGCTTTGCCTGCGGTGCGATTTTAACAAGATCAAGTCCGGCTTCCTGAGCCTTTGCAAATGCTTCTCTTGAAGAAACGATTCCAAGCTGTGCTCCATCCGGTCCGATCAAACGTACCTCTTTGTCTCTGATCTGTTCGTTAATCATTAAATTGCTAATTGTAGTACACCTCCATACATTTAAATAAATGATAAACCTGAATCTCTCAGCTACTGTATAGGAACAGTAACTCCACCCTGTCTTATGAAAACAAAAAAGAGTATGGACAGTTTCCACACTCTGCTATATCCAGGGATAACCAAATGAAACCTCTTTTTCATTTTTATCTCTGTGCATTCCCCGATCTCTGTAGATCAGCCTGCTGCGATATATCAACCTGAGTCGCATTATATGCGCTGAGGTGAGAGTGAAACTCTGCTTTGTTTTCCACGTACTTTAAAAAGATATCATGTCTTTTATATAATGTCAAGTTATTTTTTATACATATTTTTATTTTTTCAGCGCATACTATTCCTGCATGACGTTTGCTGTTATGCATAATCATATCATTATATAAGAAGGAGGCTTCTATTATGACAATTCTGAAATGTAGTGCCACAAAATGTCTTTACAATGAAAATGAGCTCTGTTCCAGAGGCGATATTGAGATTACAGGAGATAATGCTCATCGTGCAGATGAAACAAACTGTGGAAGTTTTCGTGACCGCGCGACTGCCGGTATGACAAACAGCAAAGCTCATCACTGCGGCTGTGAAAAAATCAACATCGACTGTAAAGCTCAGGAATGTACCTATAACGATCAGCGCAAATGTACGGCTTCTGCCATTGATGTGGCCGGATGCAGCACAGACGGATGTAACGAAACAAAATGTAATACCTTCTCCTGCAAATGCTGATCCTGACACTCAAAAAGACGCTGCATCAAACAGCGTCTTTTTTATGTCTGAATCATTCAGTTTCTGATCCTGTCGCTTCCTATCTGTTTCTCAGGAAATCCGGAATCTGGATATCTTTCTTCTGTACTGTGCTGGTCGGAACTTTGCCTGTATAAGAACCATTGTTCATAGTCGGCAGACTGAAGCTTGGCATGGACATTGTACTGGAAGACGGTGCAGATGTACCTGCTGCCGGTTTACGTACACCAAATGGTGTTGTATTGCTTCTTGTACCAAATGGAGTGGTCTTTGCAGCTGTATCGGATAATCCGGTTGCAATAACTGTGATCTTAGCATAGTCTGCAACAGAATCATCATACATAGCACCAAAGATGATGTTTGTATCTTCACCTGTCAGCTCCTGTACATAGCTTGCTGCATCATTTGCATCCATAAGAGAAATATCTCCGGAAATATTGATGATCACATGAGTAGCACCTTTGATGGTTGTCTCAAGCAGCGGAGAGGATACAGCCTGCTGAACAGCTTCCATAGCCTTGTCATCTCCTCTGGCCTCACCAATACCGATATGTGCGATTCCTTTATCTGTCATAACTGTCTGAACATCCGCGAAGTCAAGGTTGATCAGTGCCGGCAGATTGATCAGGTCTGTAATTCCCTGGACAGCCTGCTGCAGAACCTCGTCAGCTTTGCGAAGTGCTTCCGGCATAGTTGTACGACGGTCTACGATCTCGAGCAGTTTATCGTTCGGGATAACGATCAATGTATCAACAGCTTTCTTCAGATTCTCGATTCCTGTAAGAGCATTGTTCATACGTGTTTTTGCTTCAAAACGGAAAGGTTTTGTTACAACGCCAACGGTCAGGATTCCCATTTCCTTAGCTGCTGCTGCAATAACAGGAGCTGCACCTGTACCGGTACCACCACCCATTCCACAGGTAACAAATACCATGTCAGCGCCTTCGATCAACTGTTTTACTTCTTCTATGCTCTCTTCAGCGGCCTTCTGACCAACTTCCGGCTGTGCACCGGCGCCAAGGCCTTTTGTAATCTTTTCACCAATCTGAAGTACTGTTGGAGCTTTGCAAAGTGTCAGGGCCTGTTTATCAGTATTTACACCAACAAACTCAACTCCTCCGATGGCTTCTTCCACCATTCTGTTAACTGCATTATTACCAGCCCCGCCTACACCGATTACAATAATCTTTGCAGAGGACTCAGCTTCATTTGACATAATCTCTAACAATGTACTTCCTCCTTTATTTACCTGATATCAGCGTATCAGGCTGCATATAGATATATCATATATTTTTTTTTCGAATTAATCAACTACTATTTTTGTTTTTTTATACTTTTTTCACTATTATTCGCCATTTCCATCACTCATAAGATTCCTCATCTGTATCTCCCTGACCCCAGCCATCCGACTCTTCATCACTGTAGCTCTCAGTATCTTCATCCGAGGAATCTGTATTCGTATCAGAACTGTCTTCTTCTGAATCTTCCTCCGAAGTATCACCTGAAGAAGTGCCGTCATTATCCGGCATAGGTCCCACGTAGTTGCCATCTTTGTCATACTCGCTGACACCATCAAAGCCACCGGATTCATTATATCCGCCTGTCCAGTCTCCAAAGCTGTCCAGAAGTTCCTGCGTCGGCTCCGATCCAACATAGTTCAGATTTTCATCATATTCACCGGAACCTGTATAATCGCCTTCTTCGTCATAACCGCCTACCCAGTTTTCTTTTGCATAATCAAGTGCCGTCTTTGGTTTTGCTCCTACATAATTGCCATTTTCATCGTATTCACCATCACCGGTATAATCACCATTTTCATCATAACCTCCGGTCCAGTTCTCTGCAGTTACTTCCTCTTCCTCTTTTTCAAAAGTCACTGTTTTAGAACTTTCTGTGATATTCTCCATATGAAGGATTCCCTTCTCACCCGTAATCTGTGGAAGAATCGCAACCATTCTGGACATTTTATCTTCCAGATATTTATCTTTTCCAAGTTTTACCGTGATGTCTCCATAAATAAGGTCTATGGTGGAATCATCCTCCAGCTGGATATAATCTGGCTGGAGATCATTTTTTGCAAAAATCGTAGAAAGTGCAACCGCAGTATTTAGAACAACATCCTTAATCGGAAGTTTTTCATTCATAACAACTTTTTTTACCTGAATACCCTCAAAATAGGGGACAGACTCATCCCTGGTCTTGTCGCCTTCTACAAACATTCCATTTCGATCAAAATACACATAGCTGTCAAGATATGGGATACAACCCACTACACTTTTCTCACGGACACTGATCACGATCGAGTTCCGACCGGATCTGCTGACGGAATATCCTTCAATATATGGCACACCCTGCACATTATTTTTTGAACACGTGATCGGTGCCAGAACAGAATTAGAAGAAAAAGCTCCTGTAAGAACCATTTCCTTCAGTTCTTCTTTTGTATAGTGGTTACTTTCCATCACTTCCACCTTTGACACATGAAAAAAAGCAAAGAAAAAAATAATCCCGGCCAGAACAGCAACAGCAGCAACTCCTCCGACCAGTTTCGCCTGTTTTTTTGTTATTTTAAATTTCCTGTAATTGGATGTTCTCATAAAAAACTAATACCTGTATCCTCTGAACTCATATTAACTCAAACCGATAAGATATCCTCCATATAGATTTCTGCCTGAAGGTACCTCAAATCTCTGCAAATGTCTTCATACCCTCTTCGGATAAAAGGAACACCCTCTATCACAGATTCTCCATCTGCTGCAAGAGCCGCAATCACTAGCGCTGCTCCACCTCTCAGTTCCTCTGCCCGCAGCCTGCATCCCTTTAGTCTGCTTCCACAGATCTTTACTTCGCTTCCCCTGACTTCTATGTGTGCCCCCATTTTTGCAAGTTCACTGCATATCTTAAACCGGTTCTCAAATATATTCTCCCTTATGCGGCTTATTCCCGGAACTGTAGTCAGTACTGCCAGCAGTGGTGACTGAAGATCTGTCGGGAATCCCGGATAAGCTTCTGTTTCCAGAAACGGAACCGAAAATTGTATTCCGGCTCCATTCGCTATTAGTTTACCACTCTTCCATTCATATTGTCCACCCATTTTCCGATATACTTCAAGGAACGCCTCCATTTCTCCCTCAGGTGCATTCTCCACAGTCACTGATCCACGCGAAGCTGCAGCCGCGCAAAGATATGTTCCCGTAACGATCCGGTCTGCCGGTATCAGCATCTCTGTCCCGTGAAGAGAGGTCACTCCCTGAACCCGGATGCACCCTTCTTTCTCATGCCAGATCCGCGCTCCCATCTTTTGCAGAAATCTGCAAAGCCATGTAATCTCAGGTTCTCTTGCACAATTTCTGAGTACGGTCTCTCCTTCAGCCAGAACAGCTGCAAGCAGCGCCTGTTCCGTGGCCCCTACACTTCTGTCAGGAAAATTTATCTCCTGCCCTTTCAGCTTTTTGCAATCTGCCTGAATTTTTCCGTTTTTTTCTGAAATTATCGCACCCAGACTTTTCAGCGCATACAGATGAAGATCTATCGGACGTTTTCCGATCACGCAGCCACCCGGATAACCGATCACACCTCTTTGGTTTCTGCCGAGAAGTGCTCCCAGCAGAATCACAGAACAACGCATTCTTCCTGTATATTCCGAGGCAATTTCCATTCCACAGACTTTGCTGCAGTCAAGATACAGATCATGGCCCTTCCACCAGGTAACGACTCCCAGAATGTGAAGGATTTCTTCCATATAACAGACATCAAGAATACGCGGACAGCCTCTCAGAACACAGATTTCCCTCTGAAGCAGTGATGCAGCCATGATCGGAAGTACTGTATTTTTTGATCCTTGCACAGTTATGCTGCCCTTAAGACAGTTTCCCCCAATCACGTGAATTTCATCCAAATGATCCACTCCCACAGAGTCTCTTACAGTTAATATATGCAAAGACCAGACTTCCGTCACAGAAGTCTGGTCTTATATTACAATGCTCTTACATATTCTTTGAACATGTCTCCACGCTGTTCATAATTATCAAACTGTCCCCAGCTTGCACATGCCGGTGAAAGAAGTACCGCATCACCAGGATTGGCTTTTTCGGCACATATCTTTACTGCCTCCTCAAGATTTTCACAGAGAATGCATGGGCAGACACCAAGACGTTCTGCCGCCTCTTTGATCTTGTCACGCGTCTGGCCGATCAGCACCAGATATCTTACCTTCCCGTCAAAAGAATTCAGCCACTCATCATAACTGGAACCTTTGTCGTAACCACCACCGATCAGGATCGTCGGACGGTTCATTGCCTGGATTCCTTTTATTGCTGCATCAGGATTGGTTCCCTTGGAATCATTATAATATGCAACACCATTTTTCTCCATGACATATTCAATGCGGTGTTCTACTGCTGTGAACGCACAGATGCTCTTACGGATATTTTCCACAGACACACCTGCATAATATGCCATTGCAGATGCCGCCATAACATTCTCAAAATTGTGCTGTCCGAGAAGTTTCAGTTCTCCTGTATGTACCAGAGGGATTTCTTCGTCTGCTGTTTTCAGTACGATCAGATCTCCATCCAGATAAATACCCTCGTCCAGTTTTCTCACGCTTGAAAAATACACAGTTTTCGGAACAATGTGTCTGCCAAACTCACGAAGCACTTCATCTTCATAATTCAGGATACAGTAATCCTCTGCTGTCTGATTTTTGACGATCAGTTCTTTGACGCGGATATATTCTTCCATCGTATGGTGTCTGTTCAGATGGTCTTCCGTAATATTCAGGATTGCACTTACCTTCGGCGCAAACTCTTCGATCGTTTCCAGCTGGAAACTGCTGATCTCGGCCACTGTTGTGGAGCTATCTTTCATTTCCAGTGCCTTTGATGTATATGGAGTTCCAATATTTCCTACTACAAAAACAGAATCTTCTGCATCACTCATAATCTTTCCCAGAAGAGCTGTTGTAGTTGTTTTGCCATTTGTTCCTGTAATTGCCAGTACTCTTCCCTTGCCGGTACGATACGCAAGTTCTACCTCACCCCATACCGGAAGTCCCTGTTCATAAAAGCTCTTTACAAGCGGAATATCCATCGGTACACCAGGACTCAACACTACCAGATCCAGTCTCTTCTGCACTTCTTCTGGAAGTTCTCCTGCATATACTTCAATATTGTTGCAATCTGGAACTTTTTTTATTACAGTCTCTTTATCAAGATCTTTATTTCCATCATAAATGACAGGTTGCGCCCCTACTTTCGCCAGAAGCTCTGCTGCACCGATTCCACTTTTTCCGGAACCAAATACAAGCACTTTTTTCCCCTGTAAATTCATTTTAATTTCCTCCTTATTACCTATGAGCAAGCTCATGTGGATTTTGACCTTTTTGTCCGGACATCTTATAATGCCAGAAGTGCGATCAGGCACATAACAGCAGTAATTACAGAAAATACTGCTACAACTCTCGTTTCTGACCATCCACACAGTTCAAAATGATGATGGATTGGCGCCATTTTAAAGATACGTTTGCCATGAGTGGCTTTAAAATAAGTTACCTGAATCATGACAGAAAGTACTTCTACCAGATAAATCAGACCGATCAGCAAAATAAACAGCGGCATCTGCATCATATATGCAGCACCTGCCACAAATCCGCCCAGTGCCAGAGAACCGGTATCTCCCATAAACACTTTTGCCGGATATACATTAAACAGAAGGAATCCCATCAGTCCACCGACAACGGCTCCTGTCACAGGTTCGATCCCGCTCTTTGTTCCAATGGAAACTACGGTAAAAAATACCGCTACGATCAAAGTCACGCTGGAAGCCAGTCCATCCAGGCCATCTGTAAAGTTCACACCGTTTACAGTACCGATCACAGCAAAAAACAGCACCGGAATCGCAAGCCATCCAAGGTTCAGATAATGATCCGGCCAGAATGGGATACGCATTGCAAGATCAATATTTGTATAGTTCAGGATATAAAAAACAAAAATACCGGTCACAACGACCTGCAGTCCAAATTTCTGCCATGCCAGCAGTCCGTCTGAACGTTTCAGTACAACTTTCAGATAATCATCCAGAAAACCGATGATTCCAAATCCAAGTGTCAGAAACAGTACCGGAATAATTGCCGGATAGTCTTTTACATAGAACAGAGAAGTAACCACTGCAGCGATCAGAAAGATCACTCCACCCATTGTCGGAGTTCCTGCCTTTTTCAGATGCGACTGCACACCTTCCACTCGTTCTGTCTGTCCCATCTTGAGTTTTCTCAGAAACGGGATGATGACTGGTCCCAGGATCACACTGATCGCAAATGAGATCAGTACCGGGAATACAACTTGAATATTCATCCTCACACCTCTTATCATTCTTTCGTTTTTTATTACGTTTGATTATAAGGCTTTTCGTCTGATTTATCAACTCCCAGATACGGGAGTATATTTTCGAAGATACTTCTCACAACGGGAGCTGCGATCGTTCCTCCATAATAAATTCCCTGTGGATCATGGATAATACACAATGCAAGAACTTTCGGATCATTTGCCGGTGCGAATCCCAGAAACGAAGAAATATAGCGATTTGCACTTCTGGGAAGCGTCTGTGATGTTGCAGTCTTTCCGCCAATCCGATATCCCTCCACTGCTGCATTGCGCCCGGATCCCTCCTCAACTACCTGCTCCAGGATATACCGGACAGTTTCAGAGATCTTGCCATCCAGAATCTTTCTGCCATTGGAATATTCCAGCGCCTTTACTGTTTCTCCATCTGATGACTCAATCGCCACTCCAAAATGAGGAGTGATCAGCGTTCCACCATTGATCAGGGAACTCACAGTTGCTGCCAGACGAATCGGTGTGATCTGAAAAGACTGTCCAAACGATACCGTCGCAAGTTCCACTTCTCCCATATTTTCTTCCTGATGCATGATCGTTCCCGCCTCTCCCGGAAGATCGATCCCGGTCTTTTCCATCAGTCCAAACTGTCGAAAATACTGATAGTACTTATCCGCACCAAGCCGTAATCCCACCTCAATAAACACCGGATTGCAGGAATTTTCCGCACCTTTCACAAAATTCTGTGCTCCATGGCCTCTTCGGTTCGCACAGTGGATTCGCCGGTCCTCCACCAGCTTATATCCCGGGCAGTAAAAAGAATCGTTCAATGATACTACCCCTTCCGCAAGGCCGGCTGCCATCGTAATGATCTTAAAAGTCGATCCTGGTTCATATGTATCATTCAGACACGGATTTCTCCACATCTGATTCAGAAGATCCTGTTTTTTTTCTTCACTCATCCCTTCTGCATCCATGCCTGAATTCAGTTCAAAAGGCTCATTCAGATCAAATTCCGGAACATTTACACAGGCATAAATTTCTCCATTCTGCGGATTCATAAGGAGTATGGAAACCCTTTCGGCCTGTTTTTCTTCCATCACTTTCTGTGCCGCCTGCTGTACATATTTCTGTATATCTGCATCCAGACTTATTCTCAGTGTATAGCCTTTTTGTGGTTCTTCTCTGTTTTCACCGATTCCGTCCAGTTCAATCCCTCTCGCATCCGTTGTTGTCAGGATTTTTCCAGGTTTTCCCTTTAAAATATCATCATATTCCACTTCCAGTCCAATGATTCCCTGATTATCCCCGCCTGTAAACCCAAGCACCTTCGACGCGAGTGTCCCCATCGGATAGTAACGCCTGTAATCTTCATCTACTTTTATCCCCGCAAATCCTGCATTTCGAATTTCATCTCCTGTTTCTTTCTCCACATTTGTACGTATTCTTTCTATGGAAGAAATTTTTTCTACTTTTTTCCGTACAGTCTGCTCAGATATCCCCAGTTTTTCTGTCAGAAGAGCAATCACTTTTTCCGGCTCTTTTATCTGACTGTGAATTACAGAAATCGTACACACTGTTTTATTTGCAGCAAGTACTTTTCCCTTTGCGTCCACAATTTCACCACGTGCGGCCTTAATGTCTCTTTCCCGTTCATGAAGATCCTCCGCTTTTTCATAATAATAATCCGAACGAAAGCCCATAAGATAGATCAGTCTGCCAATCAGACACAAGATCATCAGCAGACACAAAAAGAAAACGATCCACACTTTCCTTTTATGAAATGTATAATTTTTTTTCATAAAAAAATCCTCTGGAAAACAGTCTTAACAATATATGACTGTTCTCCAGAGGAGATGTGTACGACTCTTTATTTAGTCCAGCCCGGCCTCTTCGTTTGTGATGCCTTCGCTTTCCATATCGTTATTTTCTGTAGTGTCCGATTCATCCTCTTCCGGTGGTGCAGGAACATTGGTATCTGAAATCGCTTCCTTCAACGTAGTGTCTGAATCCGAAGAAGACGCAATCAGATATGTGGACATGATATACTGTCCGTTATCATCCAGCTTGTGTTCTCCGTTGTCATTTAAAAGATAGCCATTTTCATCAATACGGTTTCCTTCAAGATCCACGCGGTTTCCACTGCCATCCACCAGATTTCCCTTTTCATCCACACTACTTCCGGATACATCTACCAGGTGGCCTTTAAATCCTTCCCAGAGTTCTGTCTCAGGAACACTGCCGTCTTCAGATTCATCCGGAGTAACATTCAAATACGGAAGAAGTTCTGACAGAATTCCCTGCGCGATATACTGCGGATATTTACTGTCGGCCTGGTCCTCTGTATTCGGTTCATCCACAACTACATAGAGCAGAATCTGCGGATCATCTACCGGAGCAAATGTAATAAATGAAACCAGATATTTACCATTTCCTCGCGGAAGTTTTTCGGCAGTACCTGTTTTACCACCGGAACTGTAACCCTGTACCTTGGATGTACCACTGGTACCTTCCTGCACGCTGGCCTGCATGTAAGAACGGATATCTGCTGATATCTCTGAAGAAACTGTCTGTTTCATAAAAATCGGATCAAATTTCTTTACAGTTGAACCACTGCTGTCTTTGATCTCACTTACCAGATGAGGCTGATAATAGGAGCCTCCATTGATAACAGAACACATTGCATTGATCTCCTGGAGCATCGTGCAGGTAAATCCCTGTCCAAATGCAGAACAGGCAAGTTCTGTTTCACCCATGGTATCTGCCGTATGAATAACACCTGATCCCTCATTTGGAAGATCGATTCCCGTGCGGCTTCCAAAGTTGAACAATGTCTGTGCCTTCAGGAACTGTTCTGTTCCCATTTTTGCTGCGATCTGCATCATCGCATCATTACAGGAATTTGCAATAACATCCCGCAGTGCCTCTGTACCATGCGCATCCGGCCATACCGCACACTTGATATACGTATCACCATTCGCACCAAACGTCTGTCCACCATCACAGACAAAAGTATCTGTTTCTGAAATCTTGCCTTTTTCCAATGCTCCTGCCATAACGATCGGCTTCACAACAGATCCCGGTTCATATGTCTCAGTAACACAGAAATTACTCCACATGGCATTCAACGCTGTCACTGTATCTTCATCACTCATTGCCGCAATTTCTTCTTCGGAACACTTGCTGGAAAGATCTCGCGGATCATTCAGATCATAGCGGTCCCCGCCATCCATGGCAATGATCTCACCGGTAGATGGCTTCATTGCGATCACACCGATATTTTTTGCTCCCATGGCTTCTTTAAATCCATTAACATATTTTTCAACAATCTGCTGTACACCCACATCCAAGGTTGTTACAATACTCTGTCCGTCTTTCGGATCGATGATCGTCTGTTCCACATCTGCATTGTCATTGATATATCCATACTGACGGCCATCCGTCCCCATCAACGTACTGTTATAGTAACTCTCCAGCCCTACGTCTGCCGTATCTCTGGAAAGTGTAAATCCAATCGCATCATTTGCAAGCTCATTAAACGGATAACTTCTCAGATAATCTTCTTCAAACCATACCCCTTTTATATTTGCCCGCTCTGCTTTCTGTGCATCTGACAGCTCGCTGTCTTCAGCCGGAGATTCATAATCTTCAAAAGCTTTTTTCTCATCCATGGAGAGCTGCTTCTTCAGGATCTGATACTGGCTGTTCTTCGTATCCTCGGCGGAAAGGATCGACCGAATCTTGTCTTCATCAAGTCCCAGCACGTCTGTCAGTGCTCTTACTGTCGGTTCCACATATTTTTCATCAGAGTTGACGGTCTTGCAGTCAAGGATCACAGAATACACTTTCTGACTTGTCGCCAGAATATTACCGTTACGGTCATAAATATCTCCTCTTTTCGCTGGAAGAGTACTGCTCTGATACTTCTGCTGTGCCTGTGTCAGAACCTGTTTTTTGTATTTTTTGCCACTGGTAGCATTAATATAAGTAATTCTGCCCAGTAAACCAACTAAAGCTAGCAGCACTACAGCGAATAGTCCTACTAGCTTTCCTCTCATTTTGTGATTAATTTTTTTCTGAGGTCTTCTTCGATTCCTCGTATTGGTATTGCTCAATGATCTATCACCTCTTGGACTCAGGAACTTCCTGATACTGTCTTACATAACTGTTACTCGGCATAGTATAAGTCTTTTTCTGGTCATCTTTCGGATAATTCATTCCCAGACGCCCTATGGCAAGCTTCTTGATCGTATTCAGATCCACATCTGAAGTTACCTGACTCTCATATGCATTGTTGTCTTCTTTAATCTGTGACAGTTCTGTTTCCAGAGAAGCAACTGTTTTTATCTTACCTGTCAGCTCCGATTTCAGCTGAAGATAATTGACACAGCAAAAAAGTACGGCAACACTTACCGCTGCAAGGAACACCACAAAACCGCGTCCCATGCTCTTTGCTTTTTCTCTGTTTCTCTGTGCTTCCCGACTGAGCTGTCTCGGTTGAGCTGCCGGTCTCTCCGGCATATTTTCACGAACTCGCCGCGCGGTCTGCACTCCAGGAGCCTGATACGGTCTCGCAGGAACTTCCTGCAGTCTTCGCACCGCATTCCCATCCACATACATTCCACGGGCATTTCTGGCATTTGTTCTGTTTTTTCTGGATGTGACTGCTCTGTTCGTCCTCTCCATCTACATCTCACAACTTTCTACTTCTATACTTAATTAAAGATATCTTCTTTCAAAGATTCTGAGTTTTGCACTCTTAGATCTCGGATTCTCTTCCATTTCTGTCTCACTTGGCAGAATCGGTTTTCTCGTGATCACTTTTCCCTTGGATTTCTTGCCACATACACATACTGGGAAATCCGGTGGACAGGTACATGGATTTTCATTTTTTCGGAAAATTGTTTTTACAATCCTGTCCTCAAGAGAATGAAAGGTAATAATACAAATTCTTCCGCCATCATCCAGAAGATCGATCATCCCATCCAGTGATTCTCTCAGAACATCAAGTTCCCGGTTCAGTTCAATTCGGATTGCCTGAAAAGTTCTCTTTGCAGGATGTCCTCCAGTTGCCTGGATCTTCATCGGAATCGACTGCCGAATAATCTCGGTCAGTTCTCCGGTTGTCTGAATCGGTGCTTTGGCTCTCGCAGCCACAATATGTTTTGCAATGTTTTTTGCAAATTTATCTTCACCGTAATCACGAATGATACGGTACAGTTCTCTTTCATCATAACCATTCACAATATCCGCAGCTGTGCGGCTCTGTCTCTGGTCCATTCTCATATCCAGCGGTGCATCCACACGATAGGTAAATCCACGCTCTTCATTGTCTAACTGATAAGACGAAACTCCCAGGTCCAGAACAATTCCATCAACTTTCTGAATTCCCAGGTTCTTCAGCTCATTCGCCATGTAACAATAATTGCTGCGAATAATCTGAACTCTGTCACCATAGGCGGACAAACGTTCACTCGCAGCAACTATTGCATCTTGGTCCTGATCTATGCCAATAAATCTCCCCTTGGCAGAAAGTCTGCGGCACACTTCCTGTGCGTGCCCTGCTCCTCCCAGAGTTCCATCCACATAAGTACCATCAGGTTTTACCCTTAAACCATCGATGGTTTCTTCCAGTAATACAGATTTGTGTTTAAATTCCATATCCGTCTCCTGTTGGATTTCTTTCCGGCGTAATGCTTAGATGATGATACCCATGTCCTGCATACCCTCTGCAATACTGTCCATATCATCATAATCACAATTCTCGCTCCACTTCTCTTTGCTCCATACCTCAATTCTGTTGAGGTTTCCGGTGAGCACAACGTCTTTTTCCAGACCAGCGAATTCCCGTAACGTCTGCGGTACAAGAATTCTCCCCTGCTTGTCCAGTTCACAGTTTGTCGCACCTGCTACAAAGAAACGTGTGAAGGTTCTGGCATTTTTGTTTGTAAGTGGTAAGGCTCTGAGTTTTTCTTCAAAGGCATTCCATTCATCCATAGGATAAATAGAGAGACAACCATCAAGTCCCTTTGTCAGAACAAACTCCTCTCCCAGGAGTTCTCTGAATTTGGAAGGGATGATCAGACGCCCCTTCGCGTCGATTGTATGATTGTATTCGCCCATGAACATATAAACTCACCTACTCTCGTGAGATACGATTCTCCCCTTCGTATCTGCCGGCGGAAATGGATAAATATGCCACATTCCCTCCATTTGCCACCACTATTCACCACTTTCTACCACTTATAAAGTCATTCTAACCTATTTACCTTGAAAATACAAGTGGGAATCGTAGTTTTTTTCTGAACAATTTTATACATTTTAAGCGGAAAATTGCCATATTTTACGAGAGTATTACAGAAGATTTTCTAATTTTCAAAGTTGTTTAAAAAGCGAAGGGGGCCTCCCTTTGGAGAACCCCCTTTAACTCTGTCACATGTCTATTTTCATGTTACCCGTTTATTATTTATACATCTTCGCGATCATCCGGTCCAGCCTCTGGCTCAGCCTCAGCTGATTCGGCAGATCCCTCCGTTCCCTTATTCTCCGATTCAACAGTTTCTGCAGACGCCGGAGTTTCTGCCGCTTCCGCATCTTCGACAGACTCTGAAACTTCCGTTTCTGCCGTTTCAGCAGTTTCTGCGGATTTTGAATCTTCCGACTCATTTGATTCCGTATCTTCTTCAGCCACCATCTTTCCCGCTCTATCCAGTTCTTCAAGAATGTCTCTGAACTCATCCTGTACATTCTCAAAGTTATGAATGTCTTCCAGTCTGCTGCCATCATTTTTCTCTTCTGCGGCATTACGCTCCTCTCTCCTGCGTCTGCTGACCTTCTCTCTTTTCTTTGAAAGAATCCTTCGCACTGTCGCAACAATGCCACAGATCAGGAAAAGTGCAGCAGACACAAGCAGGGAAACCGGTATCTTTGTCTTCGGAATATACAGTTTATCCGTGCGAAGCCATTCAATCACGCACTTGCCCAGCCCGTATCCTGCAAGATATCTGAGAAAGATCTCACCTTCAAATTTTTTTCTCCAGGTATAAAGTAGCAAAATCAGAAGCAGCAGCAGACACCAGATACTTTCATAGAAAAACAGTGGATGTACCTGAATGTAATCCATATCTCTGAAAGTTACCAGATGTTGTTTCATCAGCTTTGTCACTGCGCTCTTCTGTACGGAATCCATCGGAAGTCCCATTGCAAACAGACTGTCTGTGTACTCGCCAAAAGCCTCTCGGTTAAAAAAGTTTCCCCATACACCTATTATCTGTCCGCTGAGCAGTCCCATACATACAATATCTGCCATTTTCCAGAATGACGTTCTGCTGAGCCGGCAGAAGAGAGCTGCCACAAGCACGCCCCCCAGAATTGCTCCATAAATAGACATACCACCACTGCGTATATCACACAGGATCTTCCAGGATTTACCACTGAACTGACTCCATGAAAAAGCAATGTAATAAAGCCTGCCTCCGATCACTCCACCGACCAGTGCCGAGATTGACGCCCCCAGGCAGAGATTCAGATTCAATTTCTGCCATCTGGCGCAGAGAAGAATCATCCCCAGCCCAATAAGCAGACTTACAGCCATCAGTATCCCGTATATTGTGATATCAAATCCAAGAACAGAAAAAGTTCTGTCCTCATATTCAAACAAAAACCCCAGATTCGGAAATCTTACTGTTATCTCCATAAAACCCCTTTATCATATACTTCGTATTATCGGATATGTTGTACAGAAACCGATATACCTTTAAGGCTATCGATTTTTATACATTGAATCTGAACAGGATCACATCTCCATCCTGTACGATGTATTCTTTACCTTCCATACGGACAAGTCCTTTTTCTCTTGCACCTGCATAAGAACCACAGTCCAGAAGATCCTGATAATTCACAACCTCTGCTTTGATAAATCCTCTTTCAAAGTCTGTATGAATCTTACCGGCTGCCTGTGGCGCCTTTGTTCCGATTTTGATCGTCCATGCACGAGTCTCATCTTCTCCTGATGTCAGAAAGCTCATCAAGCCCAGAAGTCTGTAGCTTGCCCTTACCAGTTTCTCAAGACCTGACTCTTTCAGCCCCAGATCTTCGAGGAACATTTTTTTCTCATCATCATCAAGTTCAGAAATTTCTTCCTCAATTTCTGCACAGATCACAAATACTTCGCTCTTCTGCTCTGCTGCATATTTACGTACCGCCTGTACATGAGCATTGGATTCTCCGTCATCTGCAAGATCGTCCTCACTTACATTGGCAGCATAAATGACCGGTTTCCAGGTAAGCAGATTATAGGTTCCCATCCATGCTTCTTCATCTTCATTTTCAAGTTCCATAGTGATTGCCATATTGCCGTCTTCCAGATGCTTCTTCACTCTCTGAAGGAAATCCAGTTCTTTTGCAGCCTCTTTGTCCATACGGGCTGTTTTGGTAACTTTGGCGATTCGACGTTCCAGGATCTCAATATCAGAAAAGATCAGTTCCAGATTGATCGTCTCAATGTCTCTGAGCGGATCAATGCTTCCGTCTACATGAATGACATTCGGATCTTCAAAACAGCGTACAACATGTACGATCGCATCTACCTCACGAATGTTTGCCAGGAACTGGTTTCCAAGTCCCTCACCTTTGGAAGCGCCCTTTACAAGTCCGGCGATATCAACAAATTCGATCACCGCCGGTGTTACTTTCTTTGAATGATAAAAATCTCCCAGAAGTTTCAGTCTCTCATCCGGTACAGTAACAACCCCAACATTCGGATCAATGGTACAGAACGGATAATTGGCAGATTCTGCTCCGGCTTTTGTCAGTGAATTAAACAGTGTACTTTTTCCTACATTTGGCAGTCCTACAATTCCAAGTTTCATTTCTCTATAGTTCTCCATTTCGTTATTTTATTAGATTTCATACTTATTCAATCTTATCACACATGTGTAAAAAAGTCTATATCCCCATAAATCCGATATCCTGCTTACAGTTACCCCCGGGGGATCATTTCCGAATTGCAATGATATCTTCTACTTTGATTTCTCAGGCATCTTTCAATATAAATTTATGAATGATCTCCGCCACTCCGTCATGGTTATTATCGTGTTCCGTCACATAGTTTCCATATTCCGCAATTCCCGGAAAAGCATTGCACATGACAGCTCCCACATGGGCCGCTTTCAGCATTTCCACATCGTTCTGTGCATCTCCGGCGGCTACAGAATTCTCAATCGGGATTCCCAGATAATCGCAGAACCATCGGACCGCAAATCCCTTGGATATTCCCTCTGGTACGATTTCCTGATAACAGTCATTAGAGAAAAAGCTGTGTACTTCTCCTGCATACTGCGAGATCACTTCTTTTTGAAAACAAATATTTTTCTCTTTTTGTTCTGCCGGTGTGATCGCGATCAGTTTATACGGATCCTCCGGCACAATATCTGCCGCACATTCTACAACCTTGTAGGGCAGCTGATTGATCTTTGCATATCTGTGAAGTTCTTCCGTATCCCTGGCAGAAAGAATATGTGTATCTGAGTAACTCTGAATATGCAGATCACGCTTCATAGCTTCCCCGATAATCTTTGCCGCAGTTTCCTTTGAGAAGGTTTTACCGTAAACGGTCTTTTCATGATATGGATCATAGATCTGTCCTCCGTTAAAGCAGATCACATAACAGCCTTCTTTATCCAGTCCGGCTTTTGCCGCACAGACACGCGCACTCGCCAGAGGACGCCCTGTGCAGACTACGATCTTATGTCCACATGCCAGAGCTTCATCAATTGCCGCCTGGTTTCCCGATGTCACTTCCTTATGATCATTCAGTAAAGTTCCATCCAGATCCGTAAATAGTATTCTTGTTTCAACAGACATTTTGTATTGTTCCTCCATTACTTCCTCTATGCTGTATTCTTTAACACAGCAGATCATTCCAAATAATATCTAATTTTCTCCTCGTTTAATTTCTCGCCGATGATGATCAGCACATCCTGTCCTGCACCGATCGGTTTTAAGCTTATCTCGTGCTGCGTTGCATTCAGTTCCAGCCAGTTTTCTCCATCCTGCAAAAATCCTTTAATACGCAAAACTCCACCGCAGGCAGGATCTTCAAAGATTTTTTTGGCTGCATGTTTTGCTTTTGATACAGCAATCTTCTCATCCATAAAAAATAATGTCTGAAAAATTTCGTCCTGATCTGCATACAGTTTCTCATAATCCTCGACCAAATAACCGGACTCCAGGATTTTTTTGAATTCTTTTTCTGTGAAGTCTTCCCAGTCCTTGCAGATCACTTCGTCTTTCAAAACTCTCGAACAGTGAATCTCCTGCAATGCACGGTTCAGATGTGCAACTGTCTGTCGAATTTCTTCTGCAGATGCATCCTGTGTTTTGCTTAAGAGTACACATCCTGCGTTGGCAACTTCCGAAGCCAGCACGTAATCCGCTTCCTTTGAAAGTGTTTTTTCCAGACTCGCATCCACAACTGTGATCACATTCCCAATCTGGTACCAGCGGTCCAGTGGTTCTTCATGAAGTGCATCAAAGAAATCATCTACATCGAAGATTCCGGACGGTTCGATCAGAACTCTGTCGTAACCACACATTCCCATTGCGATCAGTTTTGTTTTGAAACGTCTTCTGTAACAGTCTTTATCGCAACCACCGGCCACCATTTCCAGCTCACAGTTCTCACCTTCCAGCTCACGAAGAAGCATCATATCCACATTGATGGCTCCGAAATCATTTTCAAGGATGCCGATGTTCTGTCCCTGCTCCATCAGATAACGGGCATATTTTTTTATAAATGTGGTCTTACCAGAGCCAAGAAAGCCCGTGATCAAATCTACCTTTACCATTGTCTTTTTTCCTTATCATTCTTAAATATTTAATTCTTTTCGAATGTTTTCTGCAAAAATACGGTGTCCTTCTTCCGTAAAATGAACTCCATCGTAAATTGTCGGGATTTCCCATCTACTGGCATCTGTAAAAGCAATCCCAAGGCGCTTTGCAATCCTTTTATATTCTTTTCCCAGATTGCGAGATTCCGTCAGAAGTTCCGGACGGTCCACCCACTGTCCTTCCTGCATTGCCGGCGGTGCGATCAGACGAAGGCGCATCTTTCTGCTTGCAAGTCCTGCTTCTTCCATCATTCGCTTCAGAAAGCGTTCCATCCTCTTTGCCACATCCGCTGCTGTAAAATCCGGATTTTCCAGAAGATCATTTGTTCCGAGCATTACCAGAAGCCATACCGAATTCGGCTTTCGATGCCAGTCTCGAACCTGCTGACAGGCAAATTTTACAGTGCTGACCGTATGTGGTATGCTTCGTCCATTTACACCATGATTTTCGACTTTCCAGTCTGTCTCTGTATCCAGTATTCCTGTCCATCGGACCTCTTTGGGATATCTTCCTTCATTTGTATCATGCGGATCATATCCATATGTATTGGAATCTCCATAACAGATCAATGTTCCTGGCATATTTTTATCCTCTTTTCTTGCATATTTTCACTATTGTTCTCTACAGTCTGCTCAGAAATGTCCACCTGTATACCAAACCCAGGCTGCCAGACCAAATTCTATGAGCATGATCAGCGGAATACCTATATAAAATTTCGGTTTTCTTGTTTTGTGATGAAAAATACTCATCCCAAGTAAAGCTCCGATGCTTCCGCCTATAACTGCAGCCCCCATCAGAACTTTCTCCGGGATCCTCCAGGCATGACGCCGTGCTCTGCTCTTATCGTCTCCGTACAACAGAAAAGTAATGAAATTGACTGCCAGTAAATATATGACCATATTTTTCATCATGTTCCGCCTCCTTGCCTTATATTATACATTACTTTTGCATGAATGGCAAAAAAACAGCCGGGTTTTATCCCAGCTGTTTTCCCATTTTTTTCAATTTTTCCCTTCGTTCGCGGTAATCCGGCAGTTCTTTTTCCACAACTGCCCAGAAACGCGGCGAATGATTCATTTCTTTACGATGTGCCAGTTCGTGGACAACCACATAATCAAGAAGTTCCGATGGCATCAGTACCAGCTTCCAGTTGAAGTTGAGATTTCCCGCAGAGCTGCAGCTTCCCCAACGGGTTTTCTGTTCCCGGATCGTGATTCTGTTATAGGTAACTCCCATCCTTTCTGCAAAATATGCGGTACGTTCAGGAAAGATCTTTTTTGCCTGCAAAATTCCTTCCTGACGCTCTTCGTCTGTGATCACATGCATATTCTCACGATATTTCTCCAGTTTCTCCTGCTGTGCAAATATCCACGTTTCATGATCTTTTACAAATTTCGCAATCCTGTATTTCGCCAGCCGGACCGGTGCCCGTACGATAACACTTCCGTCTGGTTTTACCTGAATCGTCAATGTCTTTCTGTTGGAACGTATCAGTTCATATTCTATCAAATTTTCATCATCTCCGACATGATGCAGCCGCCGGATGCCCCACAGTCCATTACTTCCTGTATCTGTCCGGTTCCTGCATGAATTCCTCCTATAGCATACACCGGAATTGTTACCTTTGTACAGACTTCTTTCAGAAATTCAAGTCCACGTGGTGGAAGCCCTTTCTTGCAGTCTGTCACATAAACATGGCCCGCCGTCACATAGGCTGCGCCTGCTTTCTGTACCCTAATCGCTTCCTCCGGAGAATGGATGGACGAACCTACTATTCGGAAATCATTGAGTTTTCCACAATATTCTTCCAGTAAAAAAAGAGGCAGATGAATATATGGATGGTGCAGTCGCCGGGCCACTTCTACAAAGCTATGGAGCATACATGGTGTATCATATCTACCACAGATCTTAAGAACCTGTCCTGCCATTGCTTCATATGCAGACTCTGAAAGATCTTTTTCCCGCAGGATCAGTGCTTTGGGATGCATCTGGCAGATTCTCTCCACCTGTTCAAGAAAAGGTCTTTCACAGAGTTTTCGGTTCGTTACTGCTATTATATTTCTATATTCTGCAGCACCAGCATTTTCATTTCTGGCACCATTTTTTTCTTTACAGATAGACATAATCGTTCATGACCGGCTGAAGATCATGATTCAAAAGGGCCTGATATACTTCATCCACAGATCTTCCGTCTGAAATTTCAAACTGGTCATCTCCCTTGTCTTCGATATCCTCTACATGGCTTCCAATACCTGTACTAACCCCGGCGGAAATTTTGGTTGCCGCAATATTAACCAGATTGTCACGAACTCTTTCGCACTCTCTGGTGGAAACCGTAATACTGGCAAATGGCATAAACAGCCGATATGCACAGACTACCTGCAGAAGCTGAGGTTCATGCACATCCATCGGATTGATCCGGTCATTATTAATGATCGGACGCAGTCTCGGGCAGGAAAATGCAATCTCAGCATGTGGATATTTTCTCTGAAGAAGCCAGGCATGATAACCGGTAGCAAAGGCATCTTTACGGAAATCATCCAGTCCCAGAAGTGCAGCAAAACCAACACCGCGCATACCACCTTTCAATGCACGTTCCTGTGCATTCAGGCGATATGGAAAAATTCGTTTATGTCCGGCCAGATGAAGTGTTTCATACTTATCTGAATTGTAAGTTTCCTGGAAAACAGTCACATAATCGGCTCCACATTCATGCAGATAATGATATTCATCCGAATTCATCGGATAAACTTCCAGCCCGATCACTTTGAAATATTTTCTTGCGATCTTACACGCCTCACCAATATATCTCACATCGGACTTTACACGGCTCTCTCCGGTAAGAATCAGAATTTCCTGGAGACCGGTCTTTGCGATTGCTGCCATCTCTTTGTCAATTTCCTCTGCATTCAGCTGTGCACGGCGAATTTTATTGTGGCAGTTAAAACCGCAGTAGATGCAGTAATTTTCACAGTAGTTTGCGATATAGATTGGTGTAAACATATATACACTGTTTCCAAAATGTTTTCTTGTCTCCACTCTCGCCGCCTGCGCGATCTCTTCCAGAAGTGGAAGTGCCGCAGGAGAAAGAAGTGCCTGGAAGTCCTCAACCGTCCGATTGTCATGTTCCAGTGCTCTGCGGACATCCTTCTCTGTATACTTATCATAATCATAGGCATTCATCGCTGTGATGACCTGTTCCATAACATCGGACTCTTCCATTGTCTCCATTCCCGGAAGATATTTCATATGATCGATACGGTTTTTTTTCATATCTTCCAGAATTACTTCATTGACGATACTCTCGTTAAAATGTTCGCCATGTTCTGTTGTATTTGATGACATTTTGTCTTCTCCTTTATCTGATAGTCTTTAGTCGTGCAGAAATCCCGTAAGCGGTGAAGAAGCACTGGCTCCCTTATCCAAAGTCCGTCCAAATCCGGATAAATAAGCACTTCTGCCTG
>OCHE01000422.1_pt1 | contig 57781 bp, 35 predicted proteins | sample 1538681 | NCBI WGS metagenome assembly OCHE01 (sample SAMN04571717, study PRJEB22368) | human gut metagenome | biome: human gut; material: stool | host: Homo sapiens | place: Luxembourg | collected 2012-08-17
TTCTTAATTAACTTTGACTATGCAAAATTAATCCCCACTAAAAATCTACTGACCCAAGAAGAAAGGTGAAGATTGAATTTAGAAGAGATAAATCTCCAAATTAAATCTTCGTCAGAAAAGTTTAGACGGCTTCTTTATCTCTTTCCGATTCTCAAAACGTACGAAGCAGCCATGTTTTTGCCTCACCCAAATGCTATAGCCCCACATCTTTTTGCTACTGACCTCCGAAAGCTCCCTGTTTTTTGAATGATTCTTTTTGGGGTAATAGATAAAAAAATAACCCTCCGCCATGTTTAATAGCGAAGGGTTTAAACCTTTTACCTTATGAACCAAAATTGGTTAGGCCAACTTATTGATGTGATTCATCACACCGCTCTTAATGTTAGCTGCCTTATTCTGGTGAATAATGTTCTTTTTAGCAAGCTTGTCCAGCATCTTCTGCACTTTCGGCAGAAGTTCTACGGCAGCTGCTTTGTCAGTTGTAGCGCGGAGCTTACGAACCGCATTACGCATTGTCTTGGCGTAATATCTGTTGTGCAATCTGCGAGACGCCGTCTGACGAATTCGTTTTACAGATGATTTGTGGTTTGCCATTTTGTTCTAAAAATTTTAGTAGTCCCTAGCGGAGTCGAACCGCTCTTTAGAGAATGAAAATCTCTCGTCCTAACCGATAGACGAAGGGACCATTGTTGCAGTGTTCTGCTTTGTCATGAACCTCTCGGCCTTGTTTGCCGGGTGCAAAGATATAACAAAAATTACACTTGACCAAATTTTTCCCGAAATTTGTGTAATATTTTTTTCGGTGGGGGAGTGGGTTGTAAGGATTTAGGAGAAAAAAGGACCCTCCGCTAATGAAAGCGAAGGGTCTAAACCTTTTACCTTATGAACCAAAATTGGTTAGGCCAGCTTGTTGATGTGATTCATCACACCACTCTTGATGTTAGCTGCCTTATTCTGGTGAATAATGTTCTTTTTAGCAAGCTTATCCAGCATCTTCTGCACTTTCGGCAGAAGTTCTACGGCAGCTGCTTTGTCAGTCGTAGCGCGGAGCTTACGTACTGCGTTACGCATCGTTTTAGCGTAATATCTGTTATGCAGTCTGCGAGACGCCGTCTGACGAATTCTTTTTACAGATGATTTGTGGTTTGCCATTTTTTATTCTTAATTTTTTAGTAGTCCCTAGCGGAGTCGAACCGCTCTTTAGAGAATGAAAATCTCTCGTCCTAACCGATAGACGAAGGGACCTTGGTGGTGTTTTGTCTTGCTAAGTACCTCTCGGCCTTGTTTGCGAGTGCAAAGGTATAGCATATTCCACATTCCACCAAATGTTTTCCCTGTTTTTTTTCAAAAATCGTTCATTTTTTTTCGTAATGCGCATTTCTGAATGGTGAACCTTGCAATTTATGGGTGTAAAGGTTGCTTTTGGCTGTTTCTTTTCCCTTTTTGCGTATCACGCTTGGTTCACGCCCCAGAGCGGCAGTACATCAGCCACTTCAGGTTTTTCTGTAGCTTCGCATTCGGGCAGCGGCACCAGGGGTGAATCCAGTCCTGCGTAGCTTCGGCGGTGAAAGGGTGTCAGTCCGTGCGCGTAGATGCCCTTGAAGTGTGCCTTCGTCGGGTAACCTGCATTGGTGTCCCAGCCATAGTAGGGGTAAGCCTTGTGCAGTCGGTGCATATAATCGTCGCGATAGGTTTTGGCCAATACCGAGGCTGCTGCAATCGACAGATACTTCCCATCGCCCTTTACGATTGTTTCGTGCGGCACTTCGCCGTAGGGTGTAAAGCGGTTTCCGTCCACAATGATAAACTCCGGTCGTACTCGCAGTTGGTCTAATGCGCGGTGCATCGCTAGGAACGAAGCATTCAGAATATTGATTTGGTCAATTTCCTCTGCCGTCACCACCCCCACAGCCCAAGCCAGTGCATCGTGTTGAATGCGTTCGCGCAGTGCGTAGCGTCGCCGTGCGCTCAGTTGTTTGGAGTCGTTCAGTTCTTCATTTTCGTACCCCGGTGGTAAAATCACCGCTGCCGCATACACGCTGCCGGCCAAACAGCCGCGTCCGGCCTCATCGCACCCGGCTTCTGTCAGTCCCTGGGTGTTGTAGCAAGATTCTAACATGTTATTATATATAAGGTATCGCTGCTCAACCTCTACCATCGTTTTGAGCACCTATTGTCTAAAAGATTAAAAAGTTGTACTGCAAAGTCAGAATATAGCTGCAATTTTGCGAATTTGCGAAAGCTTTTTCATAAAGGTTTCGTCTGATTTGGCAACTTGCATATTATAATCTGCCTGTAGTTTCAGCCATACATCTGCCGGCACACCAATAGAGGCTTCAAGCAACAATGCAAGCTCAGTGTTTACTCCTCGTTTTCCATTGATTACTTCATTAAGAAGTGAGGGAGATACGCCAATTTGTTCGGCAAGTTTTGATTGCTTCATACCTAAACTTTCAAGTTCGTCACGTATAAGTTCACCGGGATGGGTTGGTTCAAACGGCGTGAGGTTGTTGGCAATCTTGTCTGATTCCGTATCTGGCAATGTAATCATATCAGTCATAGTGGTTTGAGAGTTCTATAATATTGCAGATAGTCAATACGGGTTGTTCTATATGCTCATCAATCGTAAGTTCAATCCGGTATTGTTTGTTTACTCGAATAGAGAACATCCCCATCTTATTGCCTTTAAGTGCCTCAAAATGCAATGAGTTAAAAAGGTATAAAGATTCTTTGTTCCCTGCTGCTTTTAAATAATCAATACATCGTTTGTAGCGTTTGATTATATCTGGTTGAAAACGATGTTTCTTGTCATTCGTTTCTCCTTTTTCGTATAAGGATTGCAGATAGTCTTTATCGAAAGTAACAATCATAACCTTGCATTATGGTGCAAATATATCTATTCCTTCTTATATTCACAAATTTGTGAACAGATAAGACCTATATAAAAGTAGGTGCTCAACCTCTACCATCGTTTTGAGCACCTACTTCCTATTTTTCTTACTTTGTTTAAAACATCTTTCTTACGCGGTCAATACCCTGTACCAGTGCATCCACTTCCTCGCGGGTGGTGTACAGTGCAAACGAAGCGCGGGCCATGCCTTCCACACCGCAGCGAGCCATGAGGGGCTGAGCGCAATGGTGTCCCGTGCGTATCGCTATGCCCAGGCGGTCGAGTAGTGTACCCAGGTCGAGTGGATGAATGTCGCCCACGTTAAAGGCCACCACCGCATCCTTGCCCGGTGCCGTGCCGTAAAGGTGCATGCCGGGAATCAGCTGCATCTGCTCCATGGCATAGCGCGTCAGTTCCGCCTCGTGTGCATGAATTTGGTCCATACCCAAGTTGTTCACATAGCGCAATGCCTCGGCCAGTGCGTGCGTACCCACATAGTCGGGCGTACCTGCTTCGAATTTAAAGGGAAGTCGTTCGTAGGTCGTATGTTCAAAAGTCACGCGGGCAATCATTTCGCCACCGCCCTGGTACGGAGGCATGGCATCGAGCAGTGCCTCTCGGCCGTAAAGCACCCCGATACCCGTCGGGCCATACACCTTGTGTCCCGAGAACACCAGGAAGTCGCAGTCCAAATCCTGCACGTCCACCTTGAAATGTGGCACACTCTGCGCCCCGTCCACCAGGATGTGCGCCCCATGAGCGTGAGCCATAGCCGCCAGCTGCTTCACCGGGTTCACCGTACCCAGCACATTGCTCACGTGTGCCACGCTCAGCAACTTCGTGCGCGGCGTAAACAAACGTTCCGTAGCTTCAAGGTCCAGCACCCCTTCGTCAGTCATCGGCGCCACTTTCAGCACAATGCCTTTGCGTTCGCGCAGCATTTGCCAGGGCACGATGTTGCTGTGGTGTTCCATCACGCTCACAATCACCTCGTCGCCCTCGTTCAGGAAAGCCTCGCCGTAAGCCGTAGCCACCAGGTTGAGGCTCTCCGTCGTGCCGCGTGTAAACACGATTTCGCGACTCTCGCGCGCATTGATAAATTGGCGTACCGTTTCGCGTGCTGCCTCGTGCAGGTCGGTAGCTTGTTGTGAAAGGAAATGCACGCCACGGTGCACGTTGGCATTCACCGTATAGTATTCATTGACCATGGCATCCACCACGCAGGCAGGTTTTTGCGTCGTCGCTGCGTTGTCCAGATAAACAAGCGGACGGTTATACACCTGCCGCGAAAGAATGGGGAAGTTGCCACGAACAGTATTTAAGTCATACATGGTTCTTGTCGTTGTTAGTTATTTAGGGGTTTAGCAAAGTGCTTTCGGGATAAAGCATTCTTTGCCATGAAAGTATGAGAAAGGGGAGAAGAAATATCTGCCTCAAAGCACATACAGCCTTTGCGCAGTTTGAACTGCATGCAAAGGCTGTACGGTTTGTATAAAATGAAGTCGTCTGAACTTTTATGAAATTCAAGATTTGCCTTAATTTTTGAGGCGTTTTGGGGTCTTGAAGAAGGAGTGTAGCGAGCTACACGACTGATGAAAGGTCTAAAAACGGCCAAAAAGAAAGGTGAAGATTGAATTTAGAAGAGATAAATCTCCAAATCAAATCTTCGTCAGAAAAGTTTAGATGACTTCAATAAGAGCAGTGCATGGCCACAAAGGGCAACACAGTCCAATGGCTACTTACACATTTTGCAGCCTTTGCATTTACCCAGTTCGCCTCGGAAACGCAAATCAACCAAATGCGCCAAACGCTCATGCAGCAAAGGTATTTGCACATGGCGCAACACCTCGTTGATAAAGGCATGTTGCAGCAGCAGTCGGGCCTCAGCCTCGGGAATACCGCGCTGGCGCATGTAGAACAGAGCCTGCTCGTCGAGTTTACCGATGGTCGATCCGTGGTTACACTTCACGTCGTCGGCATAAATTTCAAGCATCGGCTGCGAAAAGGCACGTGCCTCGGTCGAAGCACAAAGGTTTGCATTCGTCTGTTGCGAAGCCGTTTGCTGCGCTCCCGGTGCCACATACACCTTACCGGCAAACGCCCCCCGGCTTTCGCCGTTCAGCACATATTTATAGAGCATATCGCTCGTACAGCGCGGAGCCAGGTGTTCCACCAGGATGTTGTTGTCCACCTGCTGCTTGCCGTCAGCAATCACAGCCCCGTAAAGTTCCGAAGCAGCATCCGTGCCACGCAGACGCACATCCATGCGGTTACGCGTCAGTCCGTTTGTCAGCGTCACCCCATCATAGCTCACGCGGCTGCGACTTTGTTGTTCCACGTAAATGGTCGAGAAGCGCGTATTCTGCGGTGTGGTTTCCTCAATGCTGTACAAATCGAGTTGTGCATCCTCGTCGGCAAACACCTCCACCACCTGAGTAGTCAGGTAATTATTCGAACCCTCGGCATGGTCGCAGAAGAGCACAGCACCCCGTGCACCCTTACCGGCCACAATCAGCACACGGCGCACGCTCATAAAGTCCATGCGCGCAGCCGACACGTTAACCAGCTGCACCGGCGATTTCAGTTCGACGCCATCCGGTAAATACACCAGCAAGCCGTCCTGTGCCAGCATCGTATTCAGTTGCGTCACCCCGTCAGCGCCCTGTTTAAAGTCGCGTTCGGTGCAAGCCGCCCGGTTGTAGAAGCGTTCCAGCAGTTCGGGATGCGTTTGTGCCACTTTGGTGAATGAATCCACGATAACGCCCTCCGGCAGCAGTGCGCGCGAGCATTCAGGAGCCTCACACGGCACATCGTTCACCACAAAGAAGAGCGACGTGCTCAGGTTCGGCACATTACATTTGTATGCCTCGTAAGGATTCACCATCGGGGCAATACGTTTCAGGTTCAGTCCGAAGTCAGGCGCAAAGGCCTCGTTCGCACTGGTATATTTGTAGCGTTCTTCGCGTTTGGTCGCCAGTCCCACGCGGCAAAGCGTGTCGAAAGCTGCTTGTCGCTGTGCGTTGAGCGCAGCGCAACTTCCGTTTTCAATCAAGGCGCGATGGTCGGTGAAGAGCGCAGTATATTGTTCATGACTGTTCATGGTTGGGCTAAACTATTTTCGGGTTACGGAAAAAGGGAAATTTGGAAAAAAGGGGAGAATCACTACAACTGTTCCTTAATCCAGTCGAAACCTTTTTCTTCAATTTCGTAGCCCAGTTGTGCCGTACCCTCTTTCACGATTTGTCCGTTCACGAGCACATGCACAAAGTCGGGTTTCAGGTAATCGAGCATACGCTGGTAGTGCGTAATCACCATGGCACTGGTTTTCGGTGTGCGCAGCAGGTTAAAGCCTTCTGCCACGATGCGCAAGGCATCCACGTCAAGTCCCGAGTCCGTTTCGTCAAGAATTGAGAACAAGGGTTCGAGCACAGCCATTTGGAAAATTTCGTTGCGTTTGCGTTCGCCGCCCGAAAAACCTTCGTTCACGCCACGGCTCATAAAGTGAGCATCCAGTCCCACGAGTTTACGTTTTTCTTTCAGCAGTTTCAGAAATTCAGCTGCAGCAATAGGTTCTTCGCCAAAGTATTTACGTTTGGCATTCAGCGCAGCACGCATAAAGTTCGTCATCGACACACCGGGAATTTCCGTCGGTGCCTGAAACGACATAAACAATCCCTCGTGCGAGCGGTCTTCAGGCGAAAGGGCCAGCAAGTCCTTGCCGTTAAACGTAATACTTCCGCTCGTCACTTCGTATTTCGGGTTACCCACCAGCACATTGCTCAGTGTACTTTTTCCCGAGCCGTTTGGCCCCATCAGCACGTGTACTTCGCCATCGCCGATGGTCAGGTTCACACCGCGCAATATTTCCTTGCCTTCAACCGAGGCATGTAAGTCTTTTATTTCTAACATGATGTTTCTTCTTGTTTAAAAAGGGTTTGTTGGGGCAAATCAGGCTGTAGCGTTACTCCTTATATACTATTACGATAAATATGGGGTTCCCTTCGTAGGTTTAGCACCCACGGTTCTCCGTTTAGAAACCGCGGTACCCCGTCAATATTCGGAGGTTTTGAGGCCGCGGCGCCCTGTAAGGGCAATATCTCGAGGAGCGTTGTCCTTGGTTCGATATACTTCCACTAAAAAACGACCGAACTGAAGTGTAGCCTAAATTCGCGGAAGCAAAGTTACAGATTTTTTTTCGCGCAATGCTTATTTCCGGTCAATTAGTTTGAATCGTAGAGCTGGTGTTCTTCACTCATCGAAAATCATTGTCGAATCATAGTTGATATGGTGTAAGGTGAGTAACTGGCAATATTCACTCTTGGTGCTTATTTTCTGGTGATGTTCCCACTGGGTATTCACGTAATGAACAACGTTGTTCAGCATTGACTGACTTACCGAAAAACACCCGTATCCGCTTTGCCAAGAAAAACTCCGATATCGTTCGTCCAATGCCTTAATCATCCTACTACTTTTTCGTTTGATATTCATTACCACCTGCGACATGGAAAAATTGCGCGACAGCACAAATATGATATGCACATGATCCTTCATTCCACCGATTGCTATCGGTTCACACTCCATTTCCTTTAAGCAAGCACCGATATATTGATATACGTTACACAAATCCGAATCGCGAAACATGATGCTTGAGTATTTCACGTGAAATACCAGATGAATGTATATTTTACTCAAAGATTGACTCATAGTATGTTGATTATTAGGGTGGTTAAAGGTAATGAAAGGTGTGCATCTAAACAAGTAAAATTGCTTTTTTTTACTCTTTCTGTAGTTCTGTAGGTTCATCCCATCCGCTATTCAGTGGTTTAGATGCCGTAATTTTGTTGATTAATTCAATTCCCTATTGGTGGTTTTGAAGTCGTGGCACTCTTGGTTCATCCCATCCCCATTTGGAGGTTTTGAAGTCGTGGCGCCCTTGGTTCATCCCATCCCCATTCGGAGGTTTTGAAGTCGTGGCACTCTTGGTTCATCCCATCCCCATTCGGAGGTTTTGAAGTCCGTGGCACTCTTGGTTCATCCCATCTCCATTCGGAGGTTTTGAAGTCGTGGCGCCCTGTAAGGGCAATGGTATCTCAGCCCAGGGTAAAGCAGACCGAAGGGCTGCGACACCCTGGGTTTCCCCCCATGAATAGGGTTTAAAAAGTATCGCGCCCTGTAAGGGCAGAACGTCGAGGATAGGGGCAACGCCCCCTCGACACACACGGGCAGATTATCGGAGGATGGCATGCGTTGGTGAAATGACAGGCATCATGTACTGCGTCCAATTTACGCCCGTTGTGTCGAGGGGCGTTGCCCCTATTTCGACATATTGCCCTTACAGGGCGCGATACCTTTTAAACCCTGTTCATGGGGGGAAACCCAGGGTGTCGTTCACTGCGTTCACTATACCCTGGGCTGAGATACCATTGCCCTTACAGGGCGCCGCGGCTTCCAAACCACCGAAGGATAAATGGTCATTTTCACTTTAGAACGTCAAGCGCAGCATGCCGCGAATACCCCAACGCTGCGTACCCGGCTCGATGTAAGTCAGGCGGTGCACATATTCAATGTGGAGCAGTTTGAAGATGTTGTGAATACCCGCAACCACCTCCACGTAAGGCGTCTTCTTGTCCATCACACGCGAAATAGGCGTAAAGTTTCCTTCAGCGTCAAATGAACCCGGGAAGTGCAGCAAGCGGTGCGAATCGGCATTCTTAGCCAAGTAAGGATTGTTCTTGCTCGACAGCGTACCCCATAGCACGTTGCAACCCAAATACTCACGCCACTTCAACTTCTTCAGTAGCGGAATGCGGTTAAACAATTTGCCGTTCAAGTCCCACGAATACATCAACGACACATAGCGGTCGTTCAAGAACTCCATGTTGTCAATCAACGCAAACATATTGTCCTCCTTGATGTACGAAAGGTTCGCCATTGGCGAAATCAGCAAGGGGTAAGGCACCTTGTTCCACTGCACACCCCCCTTGATGTCAAAGTCCATCTTACCCCACGAACCCAGCCAGAAGCGTTTGTAGATACCCGCCTCCGTCAAGTTGTAGTTATAATCCGCACGGCCAAAGTTATACAAACCCGTTGTATGGCTCAGCGACAGAATGGGCACATCATGGTTCGTAGCAATGCGACGCTGCTTCGTGTTAATCCACGAAGCCCCCGGCTGGAATTTGATACCCGCCGTAAAGTCGTAAGTGCGGATGTAAGGCAAATACAGCCCCTGCTGTTGCGAAGCCACCCCCGTGCTGAGCGGTTGGTAGAACAAGTCGGCCGTAGGCTTATCCTTCGACGTACGCGCCTGCAAATTGATGCGCAAACCATTCTCCCACTCCTTGTCCCACGTCAGGCGGTAAGTTTCGTAGTACATCATGTGCCGCACATCCGTCCATTTGAACGAAGTAAACACGTTATCCTTGTCCGTAGGCATAAAGCGGTCGGAAGGCGCCATCACGTCGTTCGTATAGTTGAACGTCAGGTTGTTCACCGGGAACTCACGCGGCAAGTAATCCTTTTTGTTAAACGAGTACGTCACCTCGCCCATACCCTTCACCTTACGGTCCTTAAAGCCGTAAGCCACATAGCCCTTCAGGAACCAGTGCTTACTCAGGTTCGCCGTAGTCTGTGCTGAGGCTCGCAAGCGGAAGCCATCCACAAAGTTTTGCGAAATCATTGTGTTCACCGGACCGATGTCCACCTTCGACGGCCGTTTCGGGTCGACACTCGTTTCCACAAAGTTCTCGATGAAAGCCTTGGCAATCCACAGAATCGGTTTGAAACCCTTGATGTTTTCCAGTTTATGGATAAAGCGGTCCATACTTCCCTCAGCCTTAGTCAGCGAGTCAGCGCGGTGTTCCTCCCAAAAAGCCTCCTCCTGCATTTGCGCGTTCGCCAGCACCCGCTGCGCCCCCTTGAATTTGAACAGGCGGTCGGGCAGTTTGTCAAAGTCAAAGTCCTTGTATTCCGTGACACGCTGCACCTGCAGTTTTTGCAGAAAATCCACCAGCTTCAGCTGCACAATCATGTTATCCTTCGTCATCACCTGCTCGCCCGAAGGCAGCTGCGTAAATTCCTGAATGATACGCATGTTGTCCACAAAGTTCACATCGCTTCGTTTCGGAATACCCATGTCCACCTTCTTCACGCGGTAAGTACTGTCGTCCACGATGTAAATGCTACCCGAAAACCCAAAGTCCTGCGGGTTGTTCGGTGTAAAGTCCACACGGATGCAACGGTCCGTGTTGTTCACCATCAGCGTGTCGATGATAAAGTAGCGATAAAAGCCAATGGCGTGTCGCGTAGAGATAGGGCTGCAGAAAGGGTATTGCAGCAGTCGCACATTCTCCTGGTAAATGTCCACATCCGTGAAGCAATCCTTCAGCATACCCGTCAGGATGTCGCCCGTGTTGAACAGTTCGTTGATACCATTGCTCCGCTGTCCCGTCACGATGCTCTTTTCCGTTTCCGGTTTTTTGCGGTAAATCAGCTGCGTCACCGTTTCGTCCACCGAAATCGGCAGAATCAGTTTTCCCGTTTCGTTGCACACCTCCACATGTTCTTTCAGGAAAGGCAACCGTTTGAATTTACCCTCCTCGAACACCTTGTCGGTTACTTCGTTAAAGGCCAGCGTCATTTTGGTGTATTTGTTGATGCTGTAGTAGTCGTGCTGTTCTTTCAGGTTGCTTTTCTTTTTGGCCGCAATCACCTTTTTCATCAGTTCCACGGCCGGGTTGTTTTTGCGCGAGTATTTTTCCTTTTTACCCGTCACCACCGCCGTCGACAGTGCACTTTCGATAGCTTCTATTTTAAATACGAGCGAGTCGTTGGGCTCTTTCACCGTAAAGTTTCGCGTTTCGTAGCCAATCACCGACACGCGCACCTTTCCGGCGCGGAAGGGCATACTGAAGTGTCCGTTCACGTCGGTTCGGGTGGCCTTGCCCCCGGGGAATACCACATTGGCAAAGGGAATTTTTTCGCCCGTTTTAGCATCTGCCACCCAGCCTTGAATCAAGGCCTGTGCCAATGCAGGGGCAGCAGTGGCAATGAGCATCAGTGCGAGAAGAAGAAAACGTTTAACCATGTCGTAGCGATTAGGAGTGAGGTAATGAAGTCGTCTAAACTTTTCTGACGAAGATTTGATTTGGAGATTTATCCCTTCTAAATTCAATCTTCACCTTTCTTTTTGGCCGTTTTTTGACCTTTCATCAGTCGTGTAGCTCGCTACACTCCTTTTTCAAGGCCCAAAAACACCTCAAAAATTAAGGAAAATCTTGAATTTCATAAAAGTTTAGACGACTTCAATAAGTAGGTAAGTACTATTAGGTAATGTGAGTCAGTTAGTCAGTAGTTTGTGTCAGCAGCCCGTTGGTAGCATAGTAGCCCATGTACCGGGCAAGTCGGTAAGTTTGAAAAGTAAGCGAAAGGAAAACAGCAGGCAAACAGTCCGATACTTAATGTATATAGTGAAGTTCGGCCAACCCTCTGTAATCCTTTCGCTCGCAAAGCAAGTGTTTGCTTAAGTAACCCAAGCAATGCTTCAGCGCAAACACCCGCCTAAGGTCAATTAGTCAATTTCCTCATCAGCCTCGTAGCCACCCATTTCGCGGATAGCATTTTTCAGCATCACATACTGCTGGAACAAGTGGTTGATAGGCACCTCGTTCTGCGTGTAGTCGTGCATCGGGCTCTTCAGGAAGAAACTCAAGAAACGCTGCGTACCGTAGCGACCCTTACGGGCAGCGAGGTCCGAAAGCAGTACCAAGTCGAGCAGCAGCGGAGCAGCCAGGATAGAGTCACGGCAAAGGAAGTTAATTTTAATCTGCATCGGGTAGCCCATCCAGCCAAAGATGTCGATGTTGTCCCAACCCTCCTTGTCGTCGTTGCGAGGCGGATAGTAGTTGATGCGCACCTTGTGGTAATAGTTCGTGTACAAGTCGGGCTGATTTTCCGGCACCAGAATACTTTCGAGCGTCGACAGTTTCGACACCTCCTTCGTGTGGAAGTTAGCCGGCTCATCAAGCACCAAACCATCGCGGTTGCCCAAAATGTTTGTCGAGAACCAACCGCTCAAGCCCAGGCAGCGCGTACCGATAATCGGTGCAAAGCCCGACTTCACAAGCGTCTGGCCCGTCTTAAAGTCCTTACCTGCGATAGGCATTTTCGTTTTTTCGGCCATTTCCCACATAGCCGGAATGTCCACCGTAGTGTTCGGCGCACCCATGATGAACGGCGCACCCTCGGCTAATGCCGCATAAGCGTAGCACATTGACGGAGCCACGTGTTCCGTGTCGTTTGCCTTCATGGCAGCCTCAAGAGCAGCGAGTGAACCATGAATCTGTTCGTCGACGGGTACATAAATTTCGGTCGAAGCCGCCCAGATAACCACGATGCGGTCACACTGGTTGTCGGCCTTGAAGCGGCGAATATCCTCGCGCAGCGCCTCGACCATGTCCCAGCGCGTAGCGCAATCCTTCACGTTGTCGCCATCGAGTCGGCTGGCATAGCGTTTGTCGAACGCCGCCTTCATGGGCACAATGGCTTTCAGTTCATCGCGCACCGGCTCAATGTCCTTGGCTTTCAGCACCTCGGCATTCACTGCACTTTCGTAGGCATTGGCAGGATATACGTCCCAGGCACCGAACACGATGTCGTTGAGCGAAGCAAGCGGAACGATTTCACCGTAGTGAAGGTACTTCTTGTCCTTACCGCGGCCTACGCGAATTTTATCGTATTGTGTCATTGAGCCAACGGGCTTGGCCAAACCTTTGCGTGTCATCAACACACCGGTCATAAACGTAGTGGTAACGGCACCGAGGCCGACGCACATCACACCTAATTTTCCTTTAGCAGGTTCCATAGACATTGTTTTGTATTGTATAAGGTTGTAAGTTGAAAATAGTCAGAAGGTAGGGTAGTGGCGGATGAGTGTAAAATTTGTGTACTCAGGTAGGGAGCCAAACGGGCAGCATAGCCCGGGGCATTCAGCTGAATGCCCGGTTGTTCCACTCACCGTTTAAGCTACATCTGCTCTTAAAACTACAAAATTGCAAAAAGTTTTCAAGCACCCCAAAAGTTTCCTCCCCTTTTTTCCTCTCAACTGGTAAATATAGCGGTATTTTCAGATTTTTAGAACATATTTGAAGAACTATCGTCCTGTTGCCCATTAGCCTGTTCGGTCGTCTTGTTCATGGGGCGCGAGCTTGCTTGACGGCATGCGGCAGCAAGCGAGCCGGGATTCTTCACACACTGAAAAAGTCGTATATAATACTGTGAGCATCCATTTTCAAACAGATCCTCAGTACCCATTGCGTGCAAATACACCACATTCCGGCAGGAATTCCCCCCTCGCATTCCCTCGTTTCTTCCCTCACGTTGAGGCCATTGTCAAATTTACTCCGCGATTGTGCGAATTAGTTCCGAGTTTGTTGAAATTAGTTCCGTGCTTGTTGAAATTAGTTCCGAGCTAGTTTCGACAATCTTGGAACTATTGATAACCAGCGTTTTCAAAATTCCGCAAAATGCTGAATGACGAAGGCCCGTCACGCCGTGCCGCGAAGCAGCCGCACGGCCTGTCGTTTTAGTCTATGTTGGCAAATAGATACAAGCGTTAAGTCTGGCTTCTTGTCACCCGGCACAGTCGTCCAAGGTCTGCGAACGTAGGCGGGCATCAGTGCGCGCGGCAACCCTGCCCACTCTGCCCCCTTATTTACTCCGTTTCGGCCCCAACTTACGCTCAATTTACCCCATTCAGCCCCCTAAAAGCCGTTCAGAGGGTGTTAAATTTCATTTTAACATATAGCTTGTGACATGCTCGTAAACAAGCTTTATAGCAACATTCGTTAACATACCGCGAAAGTTCCTAAATCCCCCTATATAAAGCAGTTTTGCTGCATTTTGCCCCCTGTTCGGCAGCCGCCTGAAGCCCCTGTGCAGAATGTGAAAAACACGGGCTGAAAATGTTAAAGTGCTGATTGTCAGCCATAAAGTATTTCGTAGCTAACGAAAATTTCGTAATTTTGCAACCGGAAACCTCACGAGGAGAGGGGCAAACAACGCCATGCGGTTGCCGTGCGCAGCCATTATGCAGTTGACTTGCACGCCGGCTCTGCGCCTTCCTGACGCACGGCCAAAAAGCACCCTCATACCACTGTTGGATGTCACACACGGTGTACGTGCATTCCGGTTCGTACACACCCACATGCAGGATTTTTTCTGAGAAATCCTCACCTTCCGCTGTCTGTGTTCCGCTTCGTCCGGTGCGTTGGTTCGCCCGGGCTTGCAGCGTTGAGCACCTTATGAATTTCAATAGAAGTTGCGCCTGCACTTCCCGTCAGGTGCGCAGCTCGTTTCGCAGTTTCCTTCATGTCCTACCCCTTGTAGGTTCCGGTTGGTATAGTCTGCGGCCGCATTGTTACAACACATCAGAATGCGGCAGAGCGCCCATGGTGGTGGCGCACAGCTCCAGCTAAGCTGAAGCGTCGACCCCCGCAACGAGATTACCCGACAGTCCTCGTGGCAAAACTTATCAGATGACATTTCAAAAATTAGTACTTTTAGTAGCAACTACAGTAACTCTTATTACTTTTGCCTTTGGCACTCCGGCCTTTGCTCAAACTCAAGGTAAGGCCTCCTACTACGGAAAAAGTTTTCATGGCCGCCGCACCAGCGACGGTTCACGTTACCACCGCGACAGCTTGACCTGCGCACACCGCACCTTTCCCTTTGGAACACTCCTGAAGGTGACCAACAAGGCCAACGGAAAGGATGTGATTGTGCGTGTCACTGACCGTGGCCCCTTCGTGAAGGGCAGAGTGGTCGACCTCTCGTTTGCCGCCGCCAAGGAAATTGGCATGGTTAGCATGGGTGTGGCTCCCGTCGTTGTCGAAACCGTGGGTCGTATTGAAACGAACGACTTGAAGCGCGGTTATTATTACCGACTGCCACAAATTAAATATATTGATCCTGCTACCGGCAAATCGTACACTGCCGACGAATGGAAAAAACGAGGCGATAAAGCACGCATCGCGCACATGGCCGAACTCAAGAAAAAGCAACAGCCGCGTTACCGCATCATGCGTAATCACCTCACTGCCACCTTAACCAACAAAACTGCCAAGTAAACAGCCGCTTTTCAGCAAACATGGCCGATAATGCTGTTTTGAACTTGATTCAAAAAACTAATTCCGACGACAGCGGAAATTGATTTAACGCTATTTGTAAGGCTTCTCCCGTGGAGAGGCCTTTTTTTGTTGCCTAAAAACGACTTTGGTTGTCAAAAAAATGGCATTATGTAACTTCGTGTTTACAAATCTGTGAACCCGTCGGCAAACCTGTCTGCCTTTTGTCTCAATTTTATCATGCTCAATTTGCAAAAAATCCCACTATTCTTTGCATAGTTCAACAGAAAGGCGTACCTTTACCCCCGAAAAACCTAACAATGAAAATTCTCTCTAATTTATTAACAACTAAATTCTTAACAACTACATGAAAAAGATGTACAATCTTTTGACCATGTTGGTATTGTTCCTGATGGGCTCTACCAGCATGATGGCTCAAGAGGACAATCGCTATCAGGTAGCCGGTGGCTCTACGGGCTCTGGACAAGAATGGACGGTTGACAACATCGAAACTGGTGTTGACTTCGTTCTTCAGTCTGGTAAGGCTGCTCTTGCTGGCAATGTCGACTTTGTGCGTGGACTGGGAAAATCAACTTTCCTGAATGACAAAAACCTTTTCCAGCTTGAATCTGCCGGTGAAGATGCAGATGGAGAAGCAATGTATTACTTGAAAGAAAAGATTTCAGGTAAATATCTTCAGAATGATGCTTACGGCTTTGGAGAATCTAAGGCTCGTGCATGGAAATTCCGTATCGTTCAGCCTCAGGTTTACTCGGCTGAAGATTTGAACAAAGTAGGCGATGAATGCCCCGTTAATAACTGGGCTGTAGCTACTACGGCTGCTGTAGGTGATGCTAATCACGTTATCTTTACCGATGCTACTCGCTCTGCTTCAGAATGCGAAGATACCACTGTTGTAAAGAAAGGCTCTGTACGTTTCCTCGTAAATGGTAATGTAGGTGCTGCTCCCAGCCTTGGTAGAGATTTCGCTATGAATACTTGGATGCTCTTCCCCGTAGAAAAGCTCACTGGTTCTAAGTATTTGTATGACGCTTTGCAGGAACTTTTCCCCAACAGTGATCCTAACATCTACAACCCCGGTACTGAACCCGGTCAGATTAGCCAGGAACTCTATGATGAGTTGATGAACTCTTACAAAGCAGCTGAAAAGTTGATTGAAGATGCAAATGAAGATCACGCTACTTGTGTAGCTGCTTACCAGCGTTGCTTGAAGGCTCTCGAAGCTGCTCGTGCAGGTGCTGTGCCCATCAAGGAAGGTTACTACTTCTTCAAGTCAAGCCGTAATGAACACAATGGTACTTATGATGACGGTACCGGTTTGCACTGGAGCTATGGTAAACAATGGTATGCTCCTCAGGAACGTCCCGAAGGTGAGCAGACTATGAGCCTTGATGATGCTCAGTATGTATGGCATATTCAGGCTAACAAAGAAGCTAATGATGGTTCATTCTACATCCAGAACTTCTATACGAAGCGTTATATCGGTATGGCTGCCAATGCCACCGGTGCTTATGTAAAGAGTACGGATACTCCCGAAGAACCTTACTTTATCTATCCGCAGGATAAGGAAGACTTCGTTATCGAAAGTGTTAAACTGAAGAAGAATCCTATGCCCGGTTACGGTGGTCAGGGTGCTCCTCAATGTACGGCTCTCCACTGCCCCGGCGACCACAATAATGTGGTAATCTGGACTACCGATGCTCCTGCTTCTGGTTGGGTATTCTTGAATGCCAATGCTGATGACATCAAGAAACTCGAAGGTCTGATTGCTCAGGATAAACTGAACAAGGCTCTTGCTGCTGAACTGATTACTGCTGAAACTACTTACAAGAAAGGTTTCTACTATGACTTTGTAGATGGTTCACGCGATGGTAAGCTTGATATGGCAGCTGACGGCACTCCTGCAGGTTTGTTGAAGACTGTTGATCAGCTCTCTTTCAACATGACTGAAAAGAGTGAAGGTTCTGAAGCTGCTCTGATTGATAGCGATCTCAGTGCCAAGAACTTCTACCACTCTGACTGGAAGGGTGCTTACGACCACAAGTTGGCTTATCCCTACATTCAGGTAGACCTCAAGCAGCAGATGGATACCATCGCTGTGAAGATGTGGGCTCGCTACGAAGGTGGCAATGACTACCGTACGGGCAATGCTCCTGGTAACGTAATTGTGTCTGCAACGAACACTCCGGCCGACTCAACTTCTTGGAAGGTAATCGGTAATGTACAGCCCACTTATCCTTGGGGTCGCTATCTTAAGGACATGAACGGCGAAGATTCAATCACTGCTAACAAGAACGTTGGTTTCTTCGAAGTTGCTCTCGGTGGCAAATATCAGCACGTACGTTTCGAAGTAACTCGTCGCCAGTCTAACGCTGCTGACGCTGACTTCAAGAAGATGGGTAATGGCGCAGGTAACTTCAACTTGGGTGAAATGCGCGTATTCCAGTCTAAGTACAACCCTGCTAAGTCACTTATCGAAGCTGTTCCCGCTGCTCAGAAGAATGCATTGGTTGAAGCTATCGCAGAAGCTAAGGCTGCTATCGAAGCAGGCAACGCTACGCAAGAACTCATCGACAAGGTAAAGAAGGCTGTTGAAGACTTCAAGGCTGTTTACCCCGATCCTCAGGTTGTGAAGGATATCCTCGCTGAAGCCAAGGCTCAGTACGAAGCTGCTGAAGAAGGTGAAGCTGTTGGTTACTTCCAGGCTGGTGCCAAGGAAGCACTCAAGAAGGTTATCGACGAGGTTGAACCCACTATCAAGGAAGTGATGACACTCACCGAAGTAAATGCTGCCAAGGAACTCTTGAACCATGGTCTCGAAGCATTTGCTGCCAAGTTGAACATTCCTGCTGCCGACAAGTTCTACTACATCGTTAGCGCAACTGCTTCTGAACAGGCTGGTTCTGCCAAGGATGGTAAGATGACTGTTACTGGTAACGGTTCACGCGTGAAGTGGTACAAGGAAACTGACGACTATATCAACAACAACAGCATCACCATCGCTGGTAATGCCAAGTATGTTTGGAAGATGATCAAGAAGGGCAACGGCGTGGTATTCCAGAACGTTGCTACCGGCGAATACATGAACAATACGCACAAGAACAACGTAGGTGTGAACATGTCTACCGAAGCTGATACTTGCGCATTCACCTTCCGTTCTGCTAAGAAGCCCGGCTTGCTCAACATCGTTTGCAAGGAAAACGTCTTCTTGAACGCTCAGCCCGCTTCTAACAACCTCGTAACTTGGGGCGAAGCTAATGGTGCCGACAACTCTGCCTTCACTTTCGAAGAAGTAACTGACGAACTCAATACTGAAATTGACTGGTTGGTTAACACGAACAAGAAGACTATCTTGACGCTCCCCGTTAGCGTAACTGCTGATGACCAGTGCTACACCGTAATTGGTCGCAAAGATAACAACCTCGAACTTAAGAAGATTGAAGGTGAAGTTATTGCAGCTGGTACTCCGTTCTTCTACATTGATGCTTACGAATATGAAGCTGCTAAGTTCGAAATCGCAGGTGCTACTACTTACGAAGAACTCCTCGCTTCTGTAGCTAAGGAAGCTAAGGCTGTTAATGGCTTGCAGGGTACGCTCGCTGCTGTTGACTCTCTCGCTCCGAAGCACGGTATCCTCTACAATGGCGAAGCTATCGTAGACTCTAAGCTCGGCGAAGGTGCTGCTAACAACAGTGGTTACCTCACTTCTGCTCTCCCCACTACGTCTGAAACTGGCGACGCACAAATCCTTATCGACGGTGAAATCACCATCATCGGTGGCGTAGTTGCTCAGCCCGAAGCTCAGGCAGTAGTTAACGTTTACAACCTCTCTGGTGTGAAAGTTCGTGCTAACGTGAAGAGCGTGAACGACCTGAAGGGTCTGCCCGCAGGTATCTACATCATGGGTAACAAGAAAGTACTCGTTAAGTAATCATTGAAAATCCGTTTTTACTCCTCGGAGTAAATAATGACCTTCTTTTAAGCCGCCCGGTTCATTCATTGAGCCGGGCGGCTTTTCGTTTTGTAGCAGTCATTCGGGAGGGGATGAAGTCGCAGTGCGCTCTTGAACCGCATATAATATGCTCTGTTTCTGAAGTTTAGAACCCGTGTCGCCCCCTTTTTAACCGCCAATTTTATGCAATGTTTCGATGGTTTTGGACTCGCAGCGCCCTATTGAGTCGCATATAATATGCTTTGTTTCAATGGTTTTGGACCCTCGGCGCCCTGTTGAGTCGCATATAATATGCTTTGTTTCAATGGTTTTGGACCTTCGGCGCCCTGTTGAGTCGCATATAATATGTTTTGTTTCAATGGTTTTGGACCCGCGGCGCCCTGTAAGGGCAATGGTATCTCAGCCCAGGGTAAAGCAGGCCGAAGGACTGCGACACCCTGGGTTCCCCCCCATGAACAGGGTTTAAAAAGTATCGCGCCCTGTAGGGGCAGAATGTCGAGATAGGGGCAACGCCCCTCGACAGCACACGTGCGTAAATCGGGGGTTGGTATGCGTTGGTGAAACAATACGTATATATATAGGTGTATTGTGCCCGATGTTACACCGATGTGTTGTACCCGATGTGTTGCGCCCGATTTACGCCCGATGTGTTGCGCCCGATTTACGCCCGATGTGTTGCGCCCGATTTAGGCCCGTGTGTGTCGAGGGGCGTTGCCCCTATTTCGACATATTGCCCCTACAGGGCGCGAATGTAATAAAACCCAGTCGTGGGGGGACCCAGGGTGTCGTTCACTCCGTTCACTATACCCTGGGCTGAGATACCCTTGCCCTTACAGGGCGCCGCGGTTTCAAAACCTTCGAATAATGACGGGTTACTGCGGTTCTAAATAGGGCACTGCGGTTTTAAAACCATTGATTTAGAGTATATTATATGTGTTCCGATAGGGTACCACGGTTTCAAAACCTCCGAATAATTACGGGGCGTTGGGGTTCCTGAATAGGGCGCCGCGGTTTCAAAACCTCCGAATAATGACGGGGTACTGCGGTTCTAAATAGGGGGCAGCGGTTTTAAAACCTCCGAATGCCAACCAGATTTTTGCCACTCATTTTTTTTGTCATCATGGGTTGAATCTATTGTAACGTAGCCCATGAAATTGCTATTGACTTGTGTATGCAACCCCTTTACAGCACTATTTAATTACATTCTGAAACGAACGTTTAGCGAATGTAAGAGATTTTTCCAAAATTACACGATTGGGCAATTTTTACCTATCAAAATGAAAGTATCTCACTGCAATACTTAATTTTTTTGGATAAAATTGCATATTATGTTTGCTGATTTAAAAAAAGCCCCTATCTTTGCAAAAATCGAAGTTGGGCTTCACCTCAGCAAAGCTCTTGAAAGCAAACTTTCGTCGCTTTGCGTTCGGTTTGCACCAACATTGCAAAAATCGAAGTTGGGCTTCACCTCAGCAAAGCTCTTGAAATGAAAATTTTAAAGCGTGCGTGTGTGGCCCACGAACAACTAAAGGTGTGTTGTTCAACCAAATAAGTTACTTTCGGTTTTTGAAAAAGAATCAACCTTCATTCCGCTACTTTTCAATATCAAGTAAAGCTGCGCATGTGGAAGGCAAAGTCACGCATTAGAAGGCACACTTCGCAATTCCCCCTTTCGATGGATTGCTGTAGAGGCTGCCGGTGATGAAGGCGGATTTTGTTAAAAAGAAAGCAACCAACACTTACAAGCTGAATAGAATGGCTAAATCTAACACAGGAACAACTATGTTTCTGTGTGCTTTGCTGTCTGATAATGTATGCTCTTGCTACAAAATCGTGAACAAAGCCCCTTGTTAGCCCCAATCAGTTAAGTAGCTTTCAATCCTCTTTAGTCTATAAATGTTTAATTTAATGGTTATATTATGAACAAAAAGTTAGTGCTCTTGGGAGCCGGTTTACTGCTTACGGCAGCCACGGCTTCAGCTCAGCAGCATGTGACGGGTAAAGTAACCGATTCGCACGGCGAACCCATCATGGGTGCTACTGTGCGCGTGGCCGGAACCAAAATTATTACGACCACCAACGCGAACGGTACTTTTAAGCTCACTAACGTGCCTGCTTCTGCTAAAAAGATTCAGGTGTCCTATATCGGTATGGAGTCGAAGACTCTCGATGTAGCAGGCAATGTAGAAGTAGTGCTTAAGGACAACGAACTGGGCGAAGTCGTAGTCGTAGGTTACGGTACGGGACAGAAGCTTGGAACGGTTGTCGGTTCAGTTAAAAAGGTGGGTAGCGAACAAATCGCAGATAAACCTGTGCCCAACGTAGCTGATGCTCTCCAGGGTAAGGTGGCCGGTTTGAGCGTATCGACCATGTCGGGTGACGTGGGTGCCATGAACCAGACTGCCATGACGCTCCGTGGTACCGGTTCGCTGGGAGCCAGCAGCAGCCCGCTCATCGTAATTGACGGTTCGCCTGCCAATGGTGCCATGTTCCAGATGCTTAACGATAACGATATCGAGAGCATTACGACCCTGAAGGATGCTTCGGCAACGAGTATCTACGGTTCACGTGCTGCCAACGGTGTAATTTACATTACCACCAAGAAAGGACGCGCTAACGAAAAAGCACAAATCACGGTAGGTCAGACCGTAGGTTGGAGCCAGTTGGCTCGCGGTATCGGTGACCCGATGAACTCGAACGAACTCTTGCAGTTCCAGCTCGAAAACGGTATCATCACGACCGACCAATATACGAAATACAAACTCCACGGTGCCAACACGAACTGGCAGAAGCACTTCTTCGACAATGCTGCACCGATGTATAACACCGACTTCGCTATCCGCGGTGGTTCGGGCAATACTACTTACTACGTGTCGGCTTCGTACATGAAGCAGAAGAGTTTGACGAAGATTTCGCACTTCGATCGTTACACTGTACGTACCAACCTCGATACGAAACCCAAGGATTGGTTGACCTTCGGTGTGCGCCAGAGCATCGCTTATACCGACCGCTTGGCCGACGGTTACACCAATACTAGCCGTGGCAATTCGCCGACGAACTCAGTAGTAGCTACTTATATGTATCCTGCTTATTGGGATCCCACGGTCGAAGGCGACCAGCCGCACCAGTTCTGGGGTTCCAGTATGTACGATATCTATTGGTTGGCCGGATTACAGCCGCAGAAAACGAATGATATCGTTTACAACGGAACGGCATACGCTCAGATTACCCCGGTGAAGGGCTTGACCTTGAAGTCGCAGTTGGCCTTGAACGCATTTGATACGCGTTCGACGCAAACCGTTTTGCCCAGCTTCCCTGGAAACAATGGTGAAGGTCAGTCTTCAGAAGGACATAGCCGCTCTTCAATGTGGACCATTACGAATACGGCTGAGTATAAGTTCAAAATTGCCGATAAACATAACTTTACGTTGCTTGCAGGTCAGGAAGGCATCAAGGCCTCAGAAAATGAGTTCTCCGCTACCGGTAAGGGTACGAACGATGACCGTCTGCCGACTTTGGGTAACGTAACGTCTGGCGAAATACCTTCATATTCTGCCAGCAAGTACGAATACCTATCGTTCTTCGGTCGTGTGGACTATAATTTCAACGATAAGTATTACCTCAACTTCACCATCCGTAACGACCAAAGTTCACGCTTTGGTGCCAACAACCGCGGTGCTAATTTCTACAGCGGCGGTTTGATGTGGAACATCACGGCTGAAGACTTTATGCGTTCAACGCGCGACTGGTTGACCAACTTGCAGTTCAAGGCTACTGTAGGTTCAACGGGTAACTCGGAAATCGGTAACTATACTAGCCTCGGCCTGACGGGTCAGACTCAGTATAACGGACAGGCCGGTTGGGTGCTTGCACAGCCCGCCAATACCGAACTCGGTTGGGAAAAGCAGATTCAGACCAACGTTGGTTTGACCGCCCGCCTGTTCGACCGTTTGAGCGTAGACTTCAACTTCTACCACCGCAAGACGCTCGATATGTTGCTCGCAGTGCCCCTTCCCACCACTACCGGTTTCAGCTCACAGTCGGTGAACGTCGGTGAACTTTCAAACCGCGGTGTGGAATTGGAATTGAGCTACGATGTGGTGAACAATCGCGACTTCTACTTCAACGTATATGCTAACTACGCGTTCAACAAGAACAAGGTAGATGAGTTGTTCTACGGTTTGAAGGAATGGCCCATGCCCGACTACTTGCAAAACTATACTGTAGGTAAGAGTCTGGAATTCTACATGCCTATTTACGCCGGTGTCGACAAGAACGACGGTGCGCCCATGTGGTACAAGCCCGGATTCAAGGGTGAAGCCGGTTACGACTACAACCCCGAAACCATGACCAAGACTTACAGCGATGACTTGGCTCAGCTGACGGGTAAGTCGCAGGATGCGCCCCACAATGGTGGCTTCGGTTTCACTGCTTCATGGAAGGGCTTGTCGCTGAACGCTGACTTTGCCTTCTCATTGAAGAAGTATATGGTGAACAACGACTTGATGTTTGCAGCATCAAGTGGTAACGCTATATCGGGTTTCAACCAGGATAAGAGCATGCTCCACATCTGGAAGCGTCCGGGCGATTTGGCCGAACTTCCCGGTTTCCAATACCAAACCCAGTTCGACACCCACTTGCTCGAAAACTCTTCATTCCTCCGTTTGAAGAACTTGACGCTGAGCTATGATTTGCCCAAGCAGTGGATGGAGGCTACAAACTTCTTCGACAATATCCGCTTCACGTTTACGGCACGTAATGTATTCACCGTAACAAAGTACAAGGGTGCAGACCCCGAAGTCGGAACGAACATCTCAATGGGTCGTTACCCGGCAACTCGTAACTTCACCTTAGGTGTTGACTTGAGCTTCTAATTCATGTGCTGTTTTGCTTGAATCGTGCATGCCCGATATATCTTTTCGCCGTGCCTTGCAGCTTTCTGTCTGCAAGGCCGGCCGAAAAAGAATTACCGACATGACGGCCTAAAGTAAAAGTATTATTTTACACGACACAAAATGAACAAACATATTTTCAAAGCTATGTTGTGCGCTGCTCTGGCAGTGCCAACCTTGGTTTCGTGCGAACTCGACCAGTTTCCCGAAACCAGTCTTCCGACTGAACAACTCTGGACCGATGTGACCGATGCCGATAAGTTCGATGTGGGCTTGCTCGCGTGCCTCCGTTCGGTTTCAACCGGCGGTTACGGCGTTCTGGCCGATGTGCAGTCGGACTTGTTCAACCTCACTTCGAAATCTACGGCCTATTTTCAGGTAACGAGTTGGCAATTTACTACTGCGCAGTTCGAGGGTGATGGCCTTTGGAGCGGTAACTATAACATGATTGCCAATGCCAATAACATCATCAACAACATCGACCGCCTGAACAATAAGGTGGAAGAAGGTTCGGCAGAAGCTGCAGCACTCAAGAAGTACAAGGCCAACGCTTACTTTGCACGCGCTTATGGCTATGCCAATATGGTGACGCGCTATTGTAAGAACTATGAAGCTGCTACGGCTGATGCAACTCCCGGTCTGTCCCTCGTTTACGATGTAAATGTATTGGAAAAGCCCGCTCGCGCTACTTTGGCCAAGACTTACGAACAGATTCTCAACGACCTGAAAGAAGCAGAAACTTGCTTCGGTGAGAACGCTGATGTCATGGTTGACCGCCCCAGCATTCACACGGTACATGCGCTCCGCGCCCGTGTTTACTTGCAGATGAAGCGTTATCAGGATGCCATCGACGAGGCTAAGAAGGTAATGGCCGTGTTCCCCCTCATTGACAATGCCGATGACTTTGCCAATATGTGGTACATGGATGAAGGTTCGGAAATCATCTACCAGCCTACGTTCACGCCCGATGAACGCACCGGTACGTATGGTGCCTTCATTGGTTACGACATCGTGAACGACTGCTACTCTTGCTCTTACCTGCCTACGCAGGGCTTGCTCGACCTGTATGAAGCCGATGACTACCGCTACTCAGCTTACTTCATCCCTGCTACCGTATCTTCAGGTGTTCAGGTAACTGACGCTACGGCTGTCGGTAAATTCCCCGGTAACCCCGCACTCTTAAAGCAGGGTGACGTGGAAGGTCAGACTTTCTACAACATGACGAAGGCTTTCCGTGTAGCTGAAATGTATCTCATCGCAGCCGAGGCTCAGTATAACCTGAACCAGACTGAAGGTGGCTTCCTCAATACGCTCCGCCAGAAGCGCGGTGCCAGCGCTACGCAGGCTACCGGCGACGCACTCTTCCAGGTTATCAAGGACGAGTGGGCACGCGAAATGTGCGGCGAAGGTTTCCGTCTGGATTGCTTGAAGCGTTGGGGCGATGGCTTTACCCGTATGCCGGCTCAGCAGCTTGAAGATGGCTTCCTCAATACTCAACCTGGTTTCCAGAACTTGACTGTGACTGCTGATAATTTCCGCTTTATCTGGGAAATTCCCTATCAGGATTTGCAGGCAAACAAGAACCTGGAGCGCAACTGGCCGAAGAACTAAGCAGCTGTTTACTCTTCAGACAGTGTTGAGCATATATTAAACAGGCTCTCAGAAACACGCCTTTTTCGCAACAGCCGGAACATTCAGGCGGTTTCTAAATTATAAATCATAGGATTCAGTCGGCTGAGTCTTCACTGGTTCAGCCGACTGACTTTAAAGAACCAATCAATTTCGATTCACATGAAATCCTATATCAAAAATTTGTCAATGGCCCTTGTTGCGGGTCTGGCTCTCGTTTCATGTAACGAGAACTTCGACGAAGATATGCCTGCCATCACTTATCCCGAGAAACCCGCTTTGGGCATCTGGGAAAATGACCTGGCCGGTGAAAATGATGTTAAATACACCATAAACCTTACACTCAACGAAAAGGGTGATACCATCTGCGACGTAACGACTTACGACCCCGTGACGAAACATTACAACGTAATCAGCAACGGTAAGGCTACTTACGACAAGCGTGTGGGTATGATTGTTGCCGATTTCGAAGATTCACCCTATGAAGCTCCGGCTCGCGTGGCTATCAACTATACCAATGACTTGCAGCGCCATATCGTGAACATTTACAGCAAACTGCTCGGTAACTACAAGAGCGAGGCCAGCTTCGTTCCTGTTAAGGTTCAGTCGGTTTCTGTATGGGGCGATTGGGAATTGGCCGACGGAACAAAGATTCATTTCACTCCTGAAAACGGCAAGGCTACGGTAAATGGTGCTGAAGGTACTTACAACTACGCCGGTACTGAAGGTACGGTAACGGCTGGCGGTAAGACTTACAAGTTCAATCTGAACGATAAGGGTCAGATGTTCTTTACCGAAAACGGTGGTCAGGCTCAATATGCCAAGCACGTGATGACGCCGCTGCCCGATGACTGGACAGAATATGCTGTAGGTGTTTACCAGAGCTGGTTGTTCGATGCGCAGCCTGATATAATCATGGAGTACTCAAACTATCGTTCAAAGGGTCGTATCACTGGCTTGTACGTTACCAACAAAACCAAAACATTCCTTTGGAAAAAGGGTGCTACCAGTGTAACTGTGCTTGATGAATCGTACGAAACCGGTTATGGTATGAATGACGGAGCTGGTAACCAACACCAGATTATCGGCTATCCTAATGCCCTTTCAAACAGCGACTCACGTACTGCCATGTATTCAAATACCGGCTATGGCATCTTCTCTTTCGGTATGATGTATGGCGACAAGAACGTCGGCTTCATCGGCCCGGAAAATCAGGACGATCCCATGGTAGATAAGTACATCATCAAAGAAGTATTTGAATAATCGTTGGGCATAAGCCCCATGTAATTGATAAAAGGCTACATTCCCTGATTTTCGGGAATGTGGCCTTTTTTGCTTATATCTTTGTGGTGTATTGCCTAAGCGTTCGGTATTTGCTACTTTTCTATGCGAAATACTTACAAATTGCGCAAATAATCGTACCTTTGTATAATGTAGGATGCGGTTCGGTAGTCCTTCGCTCAAAAGCACGCTTTTGGCTTGGTACTACGCTCACCTTTCACTACCTTTTGATAAGGTAGGATGCGGTTCGGTAGTTCCTTCGCTCAAAAGCACGCTTTTGGCTTGGTACTACGCTCACCTTTCACTACCTTTGTATACGAATCAGTTCGACTGCATTGTTCGCAATTTTACCAAGAACCAACCAAAATAAAATTCAGAGATTTTGATGAATACAAAACTGATATGTTGGCTGATAGGTATGCTTTGCGCACTGACCCTTCAGGCGCAGAACGAATATCCTACGGCCAATCCCACCATGACTTACGTGGATGCCGATGGGGCAGAACAAAACGAAACGCAATACGACGGGTCGGCCCCCTTCAAGGCTACGTTTAAAGCCAATCCCGAAAACGTGGGTAACTATACGCCCCTGTATGAATGGCGCTTTACACGTAACGGAGAGTCGGCCCCTTTCCTGGTGCGTAACGACGAGGATACGGAGTTTGACTTTAACCAATCGGGCAGTTATACGGTGGAACTGCTCATCAGTTTTGTGCAAGGTACTGACACCATTGAATATGTGATGGACCAACCCTTCAGTGTGACGATTTCTGAATCGAAACTTGAAGTGCCTAATGCCTTTACACCCAACGGCGACGGCATCAACGATGTGTTCCGCGTGAAAGAAGGCTATAAAAGCATCATCAGCTTTAAGGCACAGGTGTTTAACCGATGGGGTAAAAAACTCTATGAGTGGAGCGACCTGGAAGGTGGATGGGACGGAAAGTCCGGCGGTAGCAATGTGCCCGACGGGGCTTACTACCTGCACATCCAGGCCCGTGGCGCAGATGGACGTAAATACCACATTAAAAAAGTAATCAATCTGTTGCGCGGATTTACCGAAACGAACGGTGCCGCACAATGAGAAACACCACGTAAAGAAGTAACGATGACGCAATCGAAAATAGAGATACTTGGCGCAAAAGTGCACAACCTGAAAAATGTGGATGTGACGCTGCCGCGCTACAGCCTGAGTGTGATTACCGGACTGAGTGGTTCGGGTAAAAGCTCTTTGGCTTTCGATACGCTTTATGCCGAAGGACAACGACGCTACATCGAAACCTTCTCGGCATACGCCCGGAATTTTCTCGATAACCTGGAACGACCGGATGTGGACCATATTTCGGGACTGAGCCCGGTAATCAGCATCGAACAAAAAACCACGAACAAAAACCCCCGTTCGACGGTGGGAACGGTGACTGAAATTTACGACTTCCTGCGTTTGCTCTATGCCCGCGCTGCCGAGGCTTACTCGTATGCTTCGGGCGAACGCATGATTAAATACACCGAAGAGCAGATTGTCAGTTTGATACTCGATGCTTACGAAGGACACAAGGTATACTTGCTGGCACCCTTGGTAAGGGCACGCAAAGGACACTACAAGGAGCTCTTTGAAAACGTGAGACGCAAGGGTTTCCTGACTGTTCGCGTTGACGGCGAACTGCGCGAGGTGGTGAGCGGCATGAAGCTCGACCGATACAAGAACCACGACATCGAAGTGGTGGTGGATAAACTTGCGGTGCAGGCCAAAGACGAAGAACGGCTGCGCAAAAGCGTGGCGCAAACCTTGCGACAGGGCGAGGGACTGATGATGATTCTGGATGCTGTCGACGGTAAAACCCGCTTTTACTCGAAACAGCTGATGTGTCCGACTACCGGACTGGCATACAGGGAACCTGCCCCCCATAACTTTTCGTTTAATTCGGCTCAGGGAGCCTGTCCGCGATGTAAGGGGTTGGGCTATGTGAGCGTGATAGACTACGAAAAGGTGGTGCCAGACCCTAAAGTGAACATACGAAATGGTGGTCTCGCTCCCTTGGGAAAATATCGCAATGCTTTGATTTTCTGGAAAATCGAGGCGCTGCTCTTGCCTTACGAGTGTGACCTGAAAACGCCGATTGCCGACATTCCCGAAGAGGCAATGAATGACATATTTAACGGCACGACCGAACGCTTGCGTATTCCGGCCTCGATTGCTCATACTACTGACGATTACTATGTGGAGTACGACGGGCTGGCTAAATACATTGCCCAAATGGCTGATGCCGAAATGACGGCAGCGTCGCAGCGTTGGGCTGAACAGTTTTCGACGACGGCGGTGTGTCCGGAATGTCAGGGCGCACGCTTGAACCGTGAGGCACTGTCGTTCAGGTTTGCCGGCAAGAACATTGCGGAACTGGCCAATATGGACATTGCCGAGCTGTATGAGTTTCTGAGTCAGGTGGAAACGAAACTCGACAAAAAAAGTCGGGCCATTGCTCACGAAATTCTGAAAGAACTGCTGACACGTTTGAAATTCCTGCTTGACGTGGGACTGGATTATCTTTCGCTGTCGCGTTCGTCGGTGACGCTGTCGGGCGGTGAAAGCCAACGTATCCGACTGGCTACGCAAATCGGTTCGCAGCTGGTGAATGTGCTTTACATCCTTGATGAACCGAGTATCGGCTTGCATCAGCGCGATAATGTGCGATTGATTCATTCGCTCCAGGAGTTGCGCGACTTGGGCAACACGGTGGTAGTGGTGGAACATGACAAGGACATGATGATGGCTGCCGACTATATCGTGGACATGGGACCTCGCGCCGGACGATTGGGCGGTGAGGTGGTATTTCAGGGTACGCCCCGCGAAATGCTGGGCTGCGAAACGCTGACTTCACAATACCTGAACGGACAGCGGGCCATTGAGGTGCCTGCGGTGCGCCGCAAGGGCAATGGCGATGTGCTGACGCTCGTCGGGGCCAGAGGAAATAACCTGAAGGGTGTGACGGTGCGTATTCCGCTGGGTACGCTGGTTTGTGTGACGGGTGTGTCGGGTAGCGGAAAGTCGACGCTGATTAACGATACTTTGCTGCCTATCCTTTCGCAACACTTTTACCACTCGCTGCGTGAGCCTTTGGCATACGATCGCATTGAGGGACTTGATAAGGTGAACAAGGTGGTGGCTGTGGACCAAAGTCCGCTGGGCCGTACGCCTCGTTCGAATCCGGCTACTTACACGGGAGTGTTCTCTGATATCCGTGCGCTCTTTGTGAACTTGCCCGAGGCTAAAATCAGAGGTTACAAGCCCGGACGTTTTTCGTTTAACGTGCGTGGCGGCCGCTGTGAGGTGTGCAAGGGCAATGGTTACAAAACCATCGAAATGAACTTTCTGCCCGATGTGCTTGTGGCTTGCGAGGCTTGCCATGGCAAACGTTACAATCACGAAACGCTGGAGGTGCGCTTCAAGGGTAAAAGCATTGCCGATGTGCTGGATATGACGATTAACCAGGCGGTGGAGTTCTTTGAAAACGTGCCGCACATTTTGCACAAAATCAAGGTGTTGCAGGATGTGGGACTGGGCTACATTAAACTGGGACAAAGTTCGACGACGCTCTCGGGCGGCGAAAGCCAACGTGTGAAACTGGCTACGGAACTGTCGAAACGCGACACGGGACAAACGATTTACATCCTTGATGAACCCACAACGGGACTTCACTTCGAGGATATCCGGGTGCTCATGGATGTGTTGCAGAAGTTGGTGGAGCGAGGTAACACGGTAATCGTGATTGAACACAACCTTGATGTAATCAAAGTGGCCGACTACTTGATTGACATGGGACCTGAAGGCGGACGTGGAGGCGGACAGTTGCTGTATGCCGGTACGCCCGAAGGATTGGTTGAGGCTCAGGTGGGTTATACCTGGAAATTCCTGAAGGATGAGTTGCAGGCGGTAGCTCCTTTGGCGCAGCCGACCACCGCATCCCCATCAATTTGAAACTACGATTGATACTTTTATTGAAATAAATTTTTTAATCACTAACCCATAAATTCTTTTCAATCTTATGTTCGAAGGACAACCTAAGGGTTTGTTTACCCTTGCCCTTGCCAACACCGGCGAGCGCTTCGGCTACTACACGATGTTAGCCGTGTTCGTTCTCTTCCTGCAGGAGAACTTTGGTCTTTCAGCCGCAGCAGCCGGCAGTATTTATTCAACGTTCCTGATGTTCGTGTACTTCTTGCCCTTTATCGGCGGTATCCTGGCCGATAAATTCGGTTACAGCAAGATGGTAACGCTGGGTATCGTAGTTATGTTCCTGGGCTATGTGCTGCTGGCAGTTCCTGCCGGTACGGGCACTGTTGCTTACGCTTGTATGTTGGGCGCATTGGCGCTGGTATCGCTCGGTACGGGCTTGTTCAAGGGTAACCTGCAGGTTATGGTGGGTAACCTTTACGATAACCCCCAGTACGAGGCTAAGCGCGACTCGGCATTCTCTATCTTCTACATGGCCATCAACATTGGTGCCCTCTTTGCCCCCTCGGCCGCTGTGGCTATCATGGACTGGGCACAGAAGAACATGGGTGCCAGCGTGGCAGAGTCTTACCACTATGCTTTCGGTGTGGCTTGCCTTTCGCTGATCATCTCTATGGCTATTTACTACCTGGGCCGACCCACTTACGCACAGGTGCTCACTGACAAGAAAAAGGTAGAAACCAAGGCTGAAACGCACGAGGAAGAACTGACGCCCGCTCAGACGAAAGAACGTGTCATCGCACTTTGCCTGGTGTTTGCTGTGGTGATTTTCTTCTGGATGGCTTTCCACCAGAATGGTTTGACGCTGACTTACTTTGCCCGTGACTATGTTCAAACTTCATCAACCGGCGTGCAGAGCATGATGTTCAACGTATGGAACCTTGTGTTGGTAATCTTTGGCGTATATGCTGCTTTCTCTCTCTTCCAGTCGAATACGGGTAAGGGTAAGGTTATTTCAGCTGTTGTGTTGGCCGGTGTGGCCGGTGTGCTTTATCTGATGTATCAGAACACGCCCGCTGAAACCGCTGTCAGCGCACCTATCTTCCAGCAGTTCAACCCCTTCTTCGTGGTGGCTCTTACGCCGGTTTCATTGGCTTTCTTCGGTATGCTGGCTAAGCGCAATGCTGAACCTTCAGCACCTAAGAAAATCGGTTTGGGTATGCTCATCGCTGCCATCGGTTTCTTGGTAATTGCAGCAGGTAGCAATGGTTTGCTTACGCCTAACGCACAGGCTGCCGGTATTGCTGCCGGTGAGGATGTTACGCGCGTGTCGGCTAACTGGCTGGTAAGCACTTACCTCGTATTGACCTTTGCCGAACTCTTCCTTTCACCGATGGGTATCAGCTTCGTATCGAAGGTGGCTCCCCCGAAGATGAAGGGTATGATGATGGGTGGCTGGTTCGTGGCTACTGCTATCGGTAACATGCTTACGGTAGTTCCGGCTATGATTTGGGGCGACCAGAATTTAATCATTGTTTGGGGTCTGCTCATCGGTCTTTGCCTTGTTTCAGCTGTATTCATCTTTGCTATTCTGAAGAAGCTTGAAAAGGTTTGCTAATGCAGAAGCGAACCGTCATAGCCCCTTGCTGATTGGGCAATGATGGGACTTGACATTTACCATAAACCTACAAAAAAAACTCCGGAAGCACTGCTTGCGCAGCGGCTTCCGGAGTTTCTGTTTTCTGTCACCCGGCTTTGGAATTTGCAGGGCAGTGGAAATGCTGTGGGGGATATGTCGGCTCTGTAGCAAAAAGGTGTGGGGTAGTAGCATTGGGGTGTGGCAAAGCGTTGCTGCCTCGTACGTTTTGCTAATCGGCATGAGATAAAATGTCATATCCCGATTTCATTTTTTTTCGCGTGTGGAAAATGCACCGGAAAGCCTTTAGATAAAGGGCTGAATGCTCCTTTTGGGCTGTGGAAAACTTTTGAGGTGCGATATTAGGCAGCCAAAAAATTTGGATTTCGGGTAGTGCATGTTGTATATTTGCAACAGCGAAGTCAGGCTGTACATTAGCCTAAACGGATGAAAAAACAGTATTCCTTATTTATTCATTCAGCGTTCTTTGACATCATGTTACCACAGAAAGTAAGGCAGGTAGGCCTGTCTGAAACCCATGATGCGTTGTTGCGTTTTCCACACGCTTTTGCTATAGAGCCGCAACGCCTCCTCGACACACACGGGCGTAAATAGGGAATAACATTGGGCGCATTACATGGCGCGTAATTTCCATGTGCGTATCGTTTACCAACGCATACCAAACCCTGATTTACGCCCGTTGTGTCGAGGGGCGTTGCCCCCTATTCGACATTCTGCCCTTACAGGGCGCGATACCTTTTAAACCCGTTCATGGGGGAAACCCAGGGTGTCGCATCCCTTCGATCTGCTTTACCCTGGGCTGAGATACCCTTTCCCTTACAGGGCGCCGCGGCTTCAAAACCCTTGAATCGTGACGGGGTATAGCGTTATCTAAACAGGGTGCCGCGGCTTAAAACCTCCGAATAAGAATGTGACAGCGCTATCATTGTGATAACCTACTTCACACGGATGTATGATTTACTCTAAGTAGGTGTAGCCGTAAAGGCCAGAGCGGTAATTGGAGATGAACTCCTTGCCTTCCTCATTGGTGATGCGGCCCTCTTTTACAGCGCGGCTTACCCACGATTCCAAGCGGCGTACGAGGCGTTTGGGGTCGTATTGCACATATTCCAACACATCGGCCACGGTTTCGCCGTCGATGGTTTTATCGATGCTGTAGCCGTCTTCATCTACGGTGACGTGTACGGCATTGGTGTCGCCGAAGAGGTTGTGCATATTGCCCAGGATTTCCTGATAAGCACCTACGAGGAATACACCGATGTAATAATGTTCGCCATAGTTGATGGCATGCAACGGCAAATAGGACGTTTGCTGGTTGTAATTTACATAGGCTGAGATTTTACCGTCGGAGTCGCAGGTAATGTCCTGTAGGGTGGCAGAGCGCGTGGGCTTTTCGTCTAAACGCTGGATAGGCATGATGGGGAAAAGCTGGTCGATGCCCCAGGAGTCGGGCAGGGATTGGAAGAGCGAGAAGTTGCAGAAATACTTGTCGGCCATCATCTTGTCGAGCGTGCGCAATTCATCGGGCACGTGCTTTTGGTGATGAACGAGTTCGCTGATTTCGTGCGAGATGCTCCAATACAAGCTCTCGATTTGAGCACGCGTCTTCAAGTCGATAATGCCGTGGCGGAAAAGGTCGAGCGCTTCGTCGCGAATGTCCTGCGCGTCGTGCCAGTCCTCGAGCATGGAGCGGGTGGAGAGTTTATCCCAGATTTCTGTCAGGTCGTGAACGAGCTGGTGATCTTGCTCGGAGGGGTGGAAATTCTCGTCCATGTGCGGCATGCTTACATTTTCAAGCACGTCGACAATGAGTACGGAGTGGTGGGCAGTGAGCGAACGGCCACCCTCGGTAATGAGGTTCGGGTGCGGAATGTTGTTTTTGTTGGCTGCATCGACAAAAGTGTAGACGCAGTCGTTGACGTATTCCTGAATAGAGTAGTTGACCGAACTTTCCGAATTGCTGGAACGTGTGCCGTCGTAGTCAACCCCTAAGCCGCCACCGCAGTCGACAAACTCGATGTTGAAACCGAGCGAATGCAGCTGCACGTAGAACTGAGCAGCCTCGCGCAGTGCCGTAGAGATGCGGCGGATTTTGGTGATTTGCGAACCGATGTGGAAGTGAATGAGCTTCAAGCAGTCGTGCATGCCCATTTCGTTGAGCTTTTGCAGGGCTTGCAGCAGTTCGGACGAGTTCAAACCAAACTTTGAAGCATCGCCGCCACTTTCCTGCCATTTGCCTGTGCCTGAAGCCGCCAGCTTGATGCGGATACCCAGGTTTGGGCGTACACCCAACTTTTCGGCCGTGCGGGCAATGGTGATGAGTTCGGGCATCTTTTCGATGACGAGGAACACACGTTTACCCATTTTTTGTGCCAGCAATGCCAGTTCGATGAAGTTTTGGTCCTTGTGACCGTTGCAAATAATCAGGCTGTCAGAGTCCATGTTCGTGGCCAGCACGGCATGCAACTCAGGTTTGGAACCCGCTTCGAGTCCGAGGTTGTATTTTTTACCGTGGCTGATAATTTCCTCAACTACCGGACGCATCTGGTTGACCTTGATGGGGTAGATGATAAAGTGTTCAGCTTTGAATTCGTATTCTTCGGCAGCGCGTGCAAAGCACTCCGAGGTTTTTTCGATACGGTTGTCCAATATGTCGGGAAATCGGAGCAGCACCGGCGCGGTGATGTCGCGCGAGTTGAGTTCGTCGACCACTTCTTTCAAGTCGACGCGAACCCCATCCTTGCGAGGTGAAACGTAAGCGTGTCCTTTTTCGTTGATGCCGAAATAGTTGACGCCCCAACCCTTGATGTTGTAGAGCTCTTCCGAGTCCTCAATTCTCCATTTTCGCATAGTTGTCAGAAGAAATTATTTTAGATTGAATATCGTCAACGACAATCGAAATTTTATCGAAAGAATCGAGCACGTTGACATCTATAATATGTTGCGCTTGCCGGTAGTAGGGTTCGCGCAGTTGCAGTTGTTCGTTGATGAAATCACGCAGTTCAGCCTCCGACTTGCCTTTGAGCAATGGTCGTTCGCCCCGGCTGATGTTCAGGTGCTGAATAATGGTATCGGTTGAGGCATTGAGGTAGAATGTCTGCCCGGTGTGGTTCATGTAGTCCATGTTGTCGAAGAAGCACGGTGTGCCTCCGCCGCACGAAAGCACAATGTTTTCGAACTCAGCCACTTCGCGCAGCATGCGGCGTTCCAGGTCGCGAAAGCGCTCCTCGCCCTCGTTGGCAAAAATGTCGGCTACACGGGTGTGAAACCTTTCCTCGATATACCAGTCGAGATCGTAGAACGTAAGTCCCAGCCGTTTGGCAAGCGCACGTCCGACCGTGGTTTTTCCCACACACATATAGCCTATCAGTATGATACTTTGCACGTTGATGATGAATTAGCAAGTGAAGTTATGCGGTGGGCCGGAACCGAGAAGTTCAGCCCGCCGTTTGTTGCAGTGCAGCAGTTTTACGCCTTTTTCGCAGCGGTTTTGCGTTTGCGTACAGGCTTTTTGCTGTCCTCCTCCATGATGCGTTTGCAATCTTCGAGCGAAAGGTTAGCCGCATTTTCAGCCTCCTTGGCCGGAATTTTGTAATTCTTCTTTTTGTAGGCAATATACGGGCCCCAACGTCCCATCTTGACTTCCAGTCCGGGTTCCTCGTCAAAGGTTTTGAGCAGACTTTTAGCATCAGCCTCGCGCTTCATCTGTACCAGTTCGATGGCACGTTCCAGCGAAATCGTCATCGGGTCCTCGTCCTTCGGAATGGACACATAGAGTTTGTTCATTTGCACATACGGACCGAAGCGACCCGAGTTCGCCTTCAGCATAACCCCTTCAAATTCGCCCAATTCGCGCGGCAACTTAAAGAGTTCGAGCGCTTCGTCGAGCGTAATGGTTTCGATGCTCTGACCCGCTTTCAAGTTGGCAAAGGTAGGCTTTTCCTCGCTGCCCGATTCGCCCTTTTGTGCGACCGGTCCGAAACGGCCGATTTTTACACTTACGGGTTTGCCCGATTGCGGATCGATGCCCAATTCGCGTTCACCGACACGGTGTTCCGTTTTTTCGTTCATCGTGCGTTCAACCTGCGGTTCGAAGTCGCGATAGAAAGTGCTGATGAGGTTGGTCCAGTTTTTATGACCTTCGGCCACTTCGTCGAATTCCTTTTCGACGTTTGCCGTAAAGTTATAATCCATGATGTCCGGGAAATACTCCATGAGGAAATCATTGACAACGAGGCCAATGTCCGTCGGGATGAGTTTACCCTTGTCGCTACCTACGTTTTCAGTCAGCGTTTCCTCGGTAATCTGTCCGTCGGGTAGAAGCGAAAGCTGAATGAATGCGCGCGGTGTGCCTTCCTTTTCACCCTTAACCACATATTCGCGCTGCTGGATGGTAGAGATGGTCGGCGCATAGGTAGACGGACGGCCAATACCCAGTTCTTCGAGTTTGTGTACGAGCGAAGGTTCCGTATAACGCGGCGGCTGCTGCGTAAATCGCTGCTGCGCCGTGATGTTGTGCTTTTCGAGCTGCTGTCCTTCGTTCATGGGCGGCAGTAAGTTGGCATCGTCTGCCTGCTGCACTTCGTCGTCGCCCAGACTTTCGCGGTAAACGCGCATGAAACCGTCGAAGCGAACTACCTGGCCTGTTGCCTGGAAGTATTCCGGACGGTTATTGATAGCAATATTCACCGTTGTACGCTCCAGTTGTGCATCTGCCATCTGGCTGGCGATGGTACGTTTCCAAATCAGTTCGTACAGACGCTTTTCCTGCGGTGTACCTTCAACGTGCTGACGTGCCATGTCGGTAGGTCGGATGGCCTCGTGCGCCTCCTGCGCCCCTTTCGAGTGCGTGTGGTAGGTGCGACGCTTGTGATATTCCGCCCCCATAAGTTGTTCGATGACCGGTCCGCAACTGTTGAGGCAGAGGTCTGACAGGTTCATCGAGTCAGTACGCATATAAGTAATGAGTCCCGATTCGTAGAGCGTTTGCGCCACGCGCATGGTCATGCTCACCGGGAAACCCAGTTTGCGGGCAGCCTCCTGTTGCAGCGTCGAAGTGGTAAACGGAGCAGCCGGAGTGCGCTTGGTGGGGCGCGTCGTAATGCTGTCGATATTGAACGCAGCATCGCGGCAGTAGGTCAGGAACTCTTCAGCTTCGTCTTTGGTAGCAAAGCGTTTGTTGAGTTCCGCTTTGAGCAACACCGTTTGTCCGTTGCCCGCCGGCACGTTGAAGTTGGCCGTGACACGGTATGATGCTTCGGGGATAAACTTTTGAATTTCGCGTTCGCGTTCCACAATCAGACGTACAGCCACACTCTGCACACGTCCTGCCGAAAGGCTGGGACGCACGCGTCGCCAAAGTACCGGCGAGAGCTTAAAGCCCACCAGACGGTCGAGTACGCGGCGTGCCTGCTGGGCATCAACCAGGTTCAGGTCGATGTGGCGCGGATGTTCGATAGCCGAGAGAATAGCCGGTTTCGTAATTTCGTGAAATACGATACGGCGCGTTTCCTTCGGATCGAGTCCGAGTACCTCGGCCAGGTGCCAGGCGATGGCTTCTCCCTCGCGGTCCTCATCGGATGCCAGCCAAACAGCCTCCGAAGCTTTAGCTTGTGCGCGTAAATCGCTGACTACATGCCGTTTGTCGGCAGGTATTTCGTATTGCGGTTCAAACGTCTCAAGGTCCACGCCAAAGTTTTTCTTCTTCAAATCGCGAATGTGGCCAAGGCTCGACATAACCTTAAAGTCAGGTCCTAAAAATTTTTCAATGGTCTTTGCCTTAGCGGGCGACTCAACGATTACTAAGTTCTTTTGCATAGCGTTATTTTATTTATGGTGCAAAAGTAGAAAAAAAAAACGGGAAAGGGTGTGTATCATGCCCTTTGCTATGAAAATAGATACGCAACTCATGATTTTGAAGAGCTACTTGGCACTCTAAGAGGTGATTGAAGGTGTTTTCAAGGCCAAAGTGTGACTTTTTTCCAAAGAGCTGCGGCAACAGTGTGGGCGAGGGTGGGGGATGGATGAAACCTGTAGCAGGGTTTGTCTGAAACTCATAATCTGTTCTGTCCGCAACCCATTGCCGGATTATTCAGCAACTATTTGGCGGGAGCAAATAAAAACAGCGCATGGCGAGCTGAACAGCATTTAACCGAACAGCTGACCATGCGCTGGTGTGTGATAAATGGGTATTTAGCGAATGTTATATCCTAAATTCCTACAGACGGCTGCTTATTTCAGCACGCCAAGTTCTTTGCCCACCTTGATGAAGGCAGCGATACACTTGTCGAGGTGTTCGCGTTCGTGGCCGGCAGAAATCTGCACGCGGATACGAGCCTGATCCTTCGGCACAACGGGGTAGTAGAAACCGGTAACGTAGATACCTTCTTCCTGCATCTTCTGGGCATAAACCTGCGAAAGCTTGGCATCGTAAAGCATTACGGCGCAGATAGCGCTCTGCGTCGGTTTGATGTCAAAGCCGGCAGCCATCATCTTGTCGCGGAAGTAGTTTACGTTCTCAACGAGTTTGTCGTGGAGTTCGTTGCTTTCCTTCAGGATGTTGAAGGTTTCGATGGCAGCACCAACGATGGCGGGAGCTACAGAGTTAGAGAAGAGGTAGGGACGTGAACGCTGACGGAGCATGTCGATAATTTCCTTGCGGCCCGTGGTGAAACCACCCATGGCACCACCGAAAGCCTTACCGAGCGTACCCGTGTAAATGTCGACGCGGCCGTAAGTGTTGAAGAATTCGCTCACACCGTGACCCGTTGCACCAACGACACCGGCAGAGTGGCTTTCGTCGACCATTACCAATGCGTCGTACTTTTCAGCCAAGTCGCAAATCTTGTCCATCGGAGCTACGTTGCCGTCCATTGAGAATACACCGTCGGTTACGATGATGCGGAAACGCTGTTCCTGAGCAGCCTGTAGCTGACGTTCCAAGTCTTCCATGTCGGCATTGGCATAGCGGTAGCGTTTAGCTTTGCAAAGGCGCACACCGTCGATGATTGAAGCGTGGTTCAATGCGTCCGAGATGATGGCATCGTCAGCCGTGAGCAAGGGTTCGAACACACCACCGTTAGCGTCGAAGCATGCAGCGTAAAGAATGGTATCTTCTGTTTTGAAGTAGTCAGAGATAGCAGCTTCGAGTTGTTTGTGGGCGTCCTGCGAACCGCAGATAAAGCGTACGCTCGACATACCGTAGCCGCGGCGGTCCATCATGTCCTTAGCGGCCTGGATGAGGCGCGGATGATTTGAAAGACCGAGGTAGTTGTTGGCGCAGAAGTTCAGCACTTCCTGACCTTTTACTTGGATAGCTGCCTTCTGAGGGCCTTCGATGAGGCGTTCTTCCTTATAAAGACCTGCCTCTTTGATACCTGCCAATTCTTTTTGTAGATGTTCTTGGAATTTTCCGTACATGGATGTAAGATTTTATAATTTAGTATTATATGTTACGCGTTATCAGCGTGCGCTTCGGGCCAGTCCTTGAATGGGCAGGTTCGGAGTGCGGAGTTGTAGTAACGGCGTTGGCCCGTCACTTCAGGGCCCAGAAAATCGGGGTGTTCGAAATATTCATCGGCGTGCGACAGTTCTACCTCGGCCACAACAAGACCTTCGTTGTCGCCAAAGAACTCGTCGACCTCGAACGTATGCTTACCGGCCGGAACGAGCCAGCGCACCTTATCGATGATGCCGGGTTGGCAAAGGCGCAACAGCGAAAGAGCTTCGTCGACCGTGATTTCTTTTTCAAACTCGTAGCGCGAAAGTCCGTTATCGGTCGAAGGGCCTTTGATGGTTAAATATCCCTTTTCGCCGCGCAGTCTCACCCGCACGGTGCGTCCGCGGTCGCTGCAGATGTATCCCTGCACAATGCGGCTGTGTGAAACGGCTTTCGATTTGTAGTCGCCGCGAACTAAAAATTTACGTTCAATTTCGACAGACACGATGAATGTATTGAATTAGTTTATAAAGTAGTAAGCCAGCAGAGCCAGCACCATGAGCAGAATCAAAGCCATAAAGATGCCATTGATTACGCGGTTAGCCTGGCGAGCCTGTTGGGCATCGCGGATACTTTTTTCAGATTACGTTGTTGATGTTTATTCATGGTCGATTCAGATTATCGGGTTAGACTATTCTGTTTCGTTCTCAGAGAATTCCATCAGGTAAGCCTTGATAAAGCCATCGATTTTACCATCCATCACGCCACCCACATCGCTTGTTTGGAATCCTGTGCGGTGGTCTTTGACGCGTCGGTCGTCAAACACATAGCTTCTGATTTGGCTTCCCCATTCAATTTTCTTTTTGCCCGCCTCGATTTTAGCCTGTGCCGCCTTACGTTTTTGCAGGGCGCGGTCGTAGAGTTGCGAACGCAGCAAGCGCATGGCGTTTTCGCGGTTTTCGAGCTGTTTACGGCTTTCGGTGTTTTCAATCAGGATTTCTTCCTCCTCGCCCGTGTCAGGGTCTTTGTACTGGTAGCGCAGACGCACACCCGTTTCCACCTTGTTCACGTTCTGACCGCCGGCACCACCCGAGCGGAAAAGGTCCCACGAAATTTTCGACGGGTCGACATATACCTCGATGGTATCGTCAACCAGCGGTGTAACGAATACCGAAGCAAACGACGTCATGCGTTTACCCTGCGCATTGTAGGGCGACACGCGCACCAAGCGGTGTACGCCGTTTTCGCTCTTTAGGTAGCCGTAAGCATCGTCGCCTTCAATTTCCATCGTTACGGTTTTGATGCCCGCTTCGTCGCCATCCTGCAAGTGCGAGATGGTGCAACGGTAGCCGTGAGCTTCGGCATAGCGCATATACATACGCATCAGCATCGAAGCCCAGTCCTGACTTTCTGTACCGCCGGCACCCGAATTGATTTTCAGCACACAGTCCATCGAGTCCTCTTCCTGTCGCAGCATGTTGCGCAGTTCCAGTTCCTCGATAGCTTCGATGGTGCGGGTATAGTTTTCGTCCACTTCTTCTTCGGTAACCATTTCGTCCTTATAGAAGTCGAAAGCCAGTGCCAGTTCGTCAACCAGCAGTTTCACATGCTTGTAACCTTCGATCCACTTTTCAATGCCTTTTACCTTTTTCATTTGCTCTTCGGCCCGTTTGGCATCGTCCCAGAAACCGGGGTCCTGGGTTCGGAGTTGTTCTTCCTGCAGCTCCATGGTTTTAGCTTCAATGTCTAAGTAGCGGTAAAGGGCTTCGGTGCGCTCCTGCGCATCTTTCAGTTGGTCGGAAGTTATCATCAGTGGTTTGGAATGAGTTTCAGTGTATAGTTATTATTATATATAATAGGGAGATAGGCTAAGCAGATGCAACGCAAGCATGTGGCAATCTATCGCTAAACTAAATATTTAGGTATACCCCATGCAAATTCCAAAACAATCTGCATCTGCTTACCAGCATATAAACTAAGCCTGCTGAGCCTGTTGTGCTTCGGCATCAGCATACATTTTGTCAATTTCGGCAGCATAGTGTTCATATACCACGCGGCGGCGCACCTTAAGCGTATTCGTCAGTTCGCCATTCTGCATGGTAAAGGGGTTCGGCAACAAAAGGAAACGTTTGATTTTTTCGTAGTTAGCCAAATCCTGCTGCAAGGTTTCGATACGTTCGGTATAGAGTTTCAGTACCTTGGGGTGTCGGCAAAGGTCCTCGTGGTCCGAATATTCAATGCCGTTGTCGCGTGCAAAATCCTCAAGTACCTTGAAGTCGGGCACAATCAGCGCACTGACAAATTTACGTTCGTCAGCCACCACGACAGCCTGATCGAACAAGCGGTCGAGCACCAGTTTCGATTCAATCATCTGCGGAGCAATGTATTTGCCGTTCGAAGTTTTGAACAAATCCTTGATACGTTCGCGCAAGAAGAGTTCACCGTCCTTCATATAGCCCGAATCGCCCGTATGGAACCAGCCCTCCTCGTCGATAGCAGCTTGCGTCTCCTTTTCTTTGCGGTAATAGCCCGGCGTAATGGTCTTACCTCTCAGCAGTACCTCATTGTTTTCGCCGAATTTTATTTCTATGCCATCTACCAGTCGGCCCACCGAACCCAGCGTAATGGGTTTGCCGGCCACGTCGCACGACACCGTAGCCATGCTTTCCGTCAGTCCGTAGCCACACGTCATGTTCAGTCCGGCAGCATGTACAAACTTTTCCACCTCGGGCGAGATAGCCGCACCCGCAGTCGGGAAGAAGTTGGCACGTTCCAATCCCAGTGTCTTGCGCAGTACGCGAATAATGGTTTTATCGTAGAGTTGGTATTGCAGTTTTAGTCCGAGCGGAGCCGTTTTGCCTTTCGATTTATAGTTCACCCAATAGCGGCTGCCCACTTCCAGAGCTTCGCGAATGAGTTTACGCTCCATGAACGAGCCATGCTCCATTTTGTCGAGCACCGCCTGATACACCTTTTCCCAGAAGCGGGGTACCGACGTCATACACGTGGGGTGTACTTCCTGCATTGAACGCTGCACATCGGCCGGGCGCAGGTTAATATATTGCTGCACACCCTCGGCCATACCCAGGTAACACCAGGCACGTTCAAACACATGCGTAAAGGGCAGGAAGTTCAAAAATACATCCTCCTCGCTCAGGTTCAGCACCATGTCGTTCACGCGCAATCCCTCGCGATACTGGCTGTAGGTCAGCATCACGCCCTTGCTTTGTCCCGTAGTACCGCTTGTGTACAGAATGTTGCACAAATCGTCGTACGAAGCCTCGGCCTGTCGGCGTTCGTATTCAGCTTCGAGGTCCGAAGTGTCGCCGGCCAGTTGTTCTTTCAGAAAGTCATCGAGATACACCGACAAGTGGTCTTTTTCGTTTTTCACCACCTTCGGGTCGAATATAATGATGCGTTCCAGCGTTTGTGCCACCTGCATCACGCCGAACGCCGTGTCATATTGTTGTTGTTCGCCTACGAAGAGAAAACGGATGTCAGCATCGTTAATCATGTAGGTAATTTGCGAGCCACTGCTGGTGGCATAAAAGGGGATGGTCACCGCGCGAATGCCGTAGGCGCCGAAATCCACGAAGTGAGTTTCGGGTTTGTTTTGTGAAAAAACGGCAATGTTTTCCTGAACCTTCACGCCCAAGCGCAGCAGAGCCAGCGACGTTTGCTTCACCTTTTCGGCAAAGCTGTTCCATGAAATGGGTATCCACTGATTCTTGTCGTAGTCGCGATAGTTGAGTGCTGTACGTTCGCCATATTTCTTGGCCTGTTCAAGGACCAACTTCGATAAGTGATAGTTATTAAGCATAGAGTGGCAAGTTTTAGTTGCTTGAATGGTTAGCCATCCGCTCTGCGGGCAATGCCTGTTGGCCGGTGGCCGTGGGTGTTGAAGTAATTGTTGTTTCGCCTCGCTCTATGCCTTTGGTCAACAAGGGGCGACAGCTGAATATCAATAGTCTACTCTCAAACGGTGCTGCACGTGTCAAGCCTGCCAAGTAGCAAGACTTGCAGTTCCTGTGCGTGCCGCTTGGGCTATGCCTACGACATAGCGCAAGGCAAAGTTATTGATTTTTGTCGAATGCTACACGCGAAAAAGGATTTTTTTATAACTTCGCATAGCGAAAACGCCCTTTATGGTTTTGTTTTATTTAGGTTCATTTCTTTTTTTCAAATCACAATGACAATACTTGCATTCACCCTTATTTTGCTTTTGGCCGCCTATTGTGCCGGTCTGCTGGGTTCGCTCACCGGTTTGGGTGGCGGTGTCGTAGTCATTCCCGTGCTGACGCTGGGTTTTGGCATAGATTTTCATTATGCCATCGGGGCCGCGCTTGTAGCTTCCATAGCCACTTCGAGTGGTTCGGGTTCTGCTTATGTCAAGGAGGGCATCACAAACATTCGTTTGGGCATGTTTCTCGAAATAGCCACCACCATAGGTGCCGTTTGTGGTGCAGCGGTAGCTATTTATCTCAACAACAATGTCATTGCCGTCATTTATGGTTGCGTGTTGCTGCTCACCGCAGCCATGCAGCAGCGTCGCAAGTCCGACCACGAAGGGGTTCAGGGCAGCGAAATGGCGCGCCGGCTCAAACTGTTCGGTTCCTGGCCGCAAAAGGACGGCACGGTTAAGTCCTACGAACTGCGCAACGTAGGCGGCGGTTTTGGCGTCATGTACATTGCCGGTGTGCTCAGTGGCATATTGGGCATTGGTTCGGGCGTATTGAAAGTGTTGGCCATGGATGGTCTGATGAAGGTGCCCTTCAAGGTGAGCACCACCACGTCCAACTTCATGATGGGCGTCACGGCCTGTGCCTCGGCCGTTATTTATGTGCAGCGCGGCATTATCGAACCCGGCATAGCCTGTCCGGTCATGATTGGCGTGTTGCTGGGTGCGCTCACCGGAGCGCGTCTGCTCAAGAGCATGAATGTCAGCGTGCTACGCCAAATATTCTGTGTGGCCATCACCCTGGTAGCCATCAACATGATTTGGCAGGGTCTTGCCGGTCAATATTAAAATCGTGGTAAGTAGATGTTGAACACTTTTCAATGCATTGTATCATGAACATTCAAATTCTCATTGCGCGAACCCTGCGCTGGGGTGTGGGCATCGCCTGCTTAATTGGTTTGGTAGGTGGCATACTTTATCTTGTTCATCACGGTTCCGAACCGTTCGACCCATCTGTATATCGTAAATTCAGTTATTCCTCTCATCATGCGCCCGAACTCACCACACTCGGCGGTATATTAAGTGGTTTTTCTCGTTTCACGCCGGTGGGTTGGATTCAAACGGGTGTGTTGGTGCTCATTCTCACGCCCATTTTGCGTGTAGCGCTTTCGCTCATCGACTTTTTAAAGGAGCGCGACTGGCTTTATGCCTTTATTACGGCTGTGGTTTTGGCGGTCATCCTTATCAACTCTTTCGAGGGAATGAAGTAAAATGTATAAGGTGAGTTTGCCTGCGCTTCGGCTTAGCCAAAGAAAAATCAAGCTTTTTTTGGGGTTATGCACTCAGCTTGCACTGTCTTTGGCTGCGCCCAAGTTAGGCTGCGCTTCGGCCTATCCAAAGAAAAATTAAGCTTTTTCTTTGGTTATGCACTCAGCTTGCACTGTCTTTGGCTGCGCCCAAGTTAGGCTGCGCTTCGGCCTATCCAAAGAAAAATCAAGCTTTTTCTTTGGTTATGCACTCAGCTTGCACTACCTTTGCATTAGCCAAGTTAGATGTAGCGGTACGGGCAAACTAAAAAACACGTATTTCAAGCCTCTGTATAAGGTTTACATTAACTGCGCTAAATCGAATCTTATTTTTAACAACCTCGATAATGAAGAATATTCTGGTTATTGGAGCTACAGGCCAAATTGGTTCTGAGCTGACAATGAAGTTGCGCGGTATTTACGGCAACGACCATGTAGTTTGCGGTTACATCCCCAGTGCTCAACCCCAAGGCGAACTGCTCGAAAGCGGTCCGAGCGAAATCTGCGACGTAACGAACGGTGAACAAATCGCTGAAGTTGTGAAGAAGCACAACATCGACGCTATCTACAACCTCGCTGCCTTGCTGAGCGTTGTAGCCGAAGGTCGTCCTCAGTTGGCATGGAAAATCGGTATCGACGGTCTTTGGAACGTACTCGAAGTGGCTCGCGAACACAACTGCTCGGTGTTCACGCCCAGTTCTATCGGTTCGTTCGGCCCCGAAACGCCTCCCAACCACGTGCCGCAGGACACCATTCAGCGTCCGCGCACCATCTACGGTGTTTCGAAGGTAACCACCGAGTTGCTCTCCGACTACTATTTCCGTAAGTATGGTGTCGACACCCGTGCCGTTCGCTTCCCCGGTCTTATCTCTTACGTAACTCCTCCGGGCGGTGGCACCACCGACTATGCTTGCGACATCTATTACAGCGCTGTTCGCGGCGAAAAGTTCGTTTGCCCCATCAGCAAGGGCACTTACATGGACATGATGTACATGCCCGATGCCCTTCGTGCTGCCGTTGAACTTATGGAAGCCGACCCTGCCCGCCTCATTCACCGCAATGCGTTCAACATTGCAGCCATGAGCTTCGATCCCGAAGGTGTGCTCGCTGCCATCCGCAAGTATGTGCCCAACTTCGAAATGGAGTACAAGGTTGAGCCACTCAAGCAGGCCAACGCTGACTCTTGGCCCAACAGCCTCGACGACATCTGCGCTCGTCAGGAATGGGACTGGGCTCCTCAGTACGACCTCGACGCCATGACGGTAGATATGCTCGCCAAATTGCGCGAAAAACTCCTTAAATAAGCAGTCTTTCTGTTTTTCTTGAAGCAGACACTGTGGTTTCCATGCCGCAGTGTCTGCTTTTTTTTGTTTGTATGTGGCTGTTGATAATGAGTGATATTTTTCAAAGCCATGCTTGCACCGCAGTGGCGTGTGTAAGGCAAATGTTAATAGCTTCCTGCTTCAAGCTGTGAAATTAAATTAAATATTAGACCCGCATATTTCTTTCGTATGCAGAGTGCTTAGCCATGGGTTCGTACATCGTCAGAATTTCTTCCGAGTTTCTTGAAATTAGTTCCGAGTTCGTGCAAATTAGTTCCGAGCTAGTGCAAATTAGTTCCGACCTAGTTGAAATTAGTTCCGAGACTTTTTCAACAAGCTTGGAATAAATGATAATCAGCACTTTCAGAAATACCACTACCTTGGTTTCCGGTCCGCCTTTTTCGCCCCATATTCAGCGTTGAGGCCGGTAGTTGCGTTTTAGCTTTGTTTAGAAAGGTGTTAAATCCGTTTCGCACAGCACAAGTGTTGATAGCCGCAGCCTTTCCTGATTATTTTTTATCCCAAACAGCCACTCTCTCTTTCATACCAATGCGACAGTCCTTCTTTTTCCGCTTAGGCTGCGTTGTATTCTCCATAAATTGCATGGAATTTCTTAAAACAATTTAAAAATTCGCCTTCGCTATTGCTACTTTGCTAAATGCTTATATATTTGCAATGTTTTCCAATGGAAAATAAAATAAACCTCGATAAACAAAGGAGTTTTGAGTAAATCTGACAAATAAAAAAACGAATATATGAAGCATTTGATTGTAGGTGGAGTAGCAGGCGGTGCCACCGCTGCCGCTCGTTTGCGCCGACTGACCGAAAACGACGAAATTATCCTGTTTGAAAAAGGAGAGTATATTTCCTATGCCAACTGTGGCCTACCTTATTATATAGGTGGCACCATCGCCGAACGCGAAAAACTGCTGGTGCAAACCGCCGAAGGCTTTTCACGCCGATTGAATGTGGACGTTCGTACCTCGCAGGAAGTGGTAAGCATCGACCGCAAGGCCAAAACCGTTGAAGTGCGTAAAGCTGATGGTACCAGCTACACCGAAACCTACGACAAACTGCTCCTTTCGCCCGGAGCATCGCCCGTCAAGCCGCCTCTGCCCGGCATCGACAGCGAAGGCATTTTTACGTTGCGCAATGTCAACGACACCGACCGCATCAAGGCCTATCTGACGCAGCACACCGTGAAGCGTGCCCTCATTATTGGTGGTGGTTTCATCGGATTGGAAATGGCCGAAAATCTGGTTGAGGCTGGAGCCGAGGTGGGCATTGTCGAAATGGCCGATCAGGTAATGGCTCCCATCGACTATTCCATGGCCTCGCTCGTGCATGAACATTTGTTGCAAAAGCACGTGCGCCTCTATCTGAAACAAGTAGTTTCCGCTTTCCAATCCACCCCCACGGGCATTCAGGTGCAGTTCGCTTCGGGCAAGAGTGTTGAGGCCGACCTTGTTATTCTCAGCATCGGCGTACGCGCCAACACCCGTCTGGCCGAAGAGGCAGGACTTGAATTGGGCGAGATGCGCGGAATCAAGGTCAACGAATACCTGCAAACCTCCGATCCCGACATTTATGCCGTGGGCGATGCCATCGAATATCCCCATCCCCTCACTGGTAAACCCTGGCTCAACTTCCTTGCCGGACCTGCTAACCGCCAGGCGCGTTTGGTGGCCGACAACATGGTGCTGGGCAACAGTCGCTCATACGAAGGCGCCATCGGCACTTCCGTAGCCAAGGTGTTCGACCTCACCGTAGCCGCCACCGGTTTGCCTGCCAAGCGGCTTAAGCAGTGGGACATTGATTATCAGAGCATAACGATTCACCCCAACGACCATGCCGGCTACTATCCTGGTGCCACCCCTCTTACGCTCAAACTCGTGTTTTCGCCCACTGACGGCCGCATCTTTGGTGCACAGATTGTGGGACGCAGCGGAGTCGACAAACGCATCGACGAAATAGCCCTGGCCATCAAACATCATGACACCATCTACGACCTCATGGCCCTGGAACAGGCTTATGCGCCTCCCTTCTCGTCGGCCAAGGACCCCGTGGCCATGGCAGCCTATGTGGCCGAAAACGTGTTGACCCACCGCATGCAGCCGCTTTACTGGCGCGAGTTGCGCGATGCCGACCCCTCGGTTGTCACCCTGCTCGATGTCCGCACTGAGCTGGAGTTCGGGTTGGGTTCTCTGCCCGGTGCCGTGAATATTCCGCTCGACGACCTTCGCAACCGTTTGGACGAACTTCCCGCCGATAAACCCATCTTTGTGTTCTGCGGTGTAGGTTTGCGCGGTTATTTGGCCTCCAACATTTTGCAGCTCAACGGTTTCACCGATGTGCGCAACCTTGTCGGCGGACTGAAAGTCTACAAGGCAGCCACTGCCACGTTGCCCGAACCCGTCCCCTTTGCCTCCTGTGCGCCGGCAGCGAAGTCCGAACAGCCCACTCCGGTGGTTCAGACGCAGCCCGTTGCACTCCCCGCATCGCTCCGTCTCGATGCCTGCGGACTTTCCTGTCCGGGACCAATCATGAAACTCAAAAACAAACTCGACAGCATGGAGCCCGGTCAAAGTCTTGAAGTCATAGCTTCCGATCCCGGTTTCCCCCGCGATGCTGAGTCATGGTGCGAAACCACGGGCAATACCTTCGTGTCGCATACCGAACAGAACGGCCGTTACTGCGTTTGCGTTACCAAGGGCACTCCTGCCGTAGCTCCGCAGTCAGCCACAGCCACTCCGGCACTTCCGCCGCGCGACGGCAAAACTTTCATCATGTTCAGCGACGACCTCGACAAAGCCCTGGCCACCTTCGTGCTGGCCAACGGTGCTGCTGTCACGGGCAAAAAAGTAACCATTTTCTTTACCTTCTGGGGGCTGAATGTCATTAAGAAACAAAGCAAACCCAAGGTCCACAAGGACATCTTTGCCAAAATGTTTGGCATGATGATGCCTGGCGACTCTACGGCACTGAAGCTTTCGAAAATGAACATGGGCGGAATGGGACGACGCATGATGCGCTACATCATGAACCGCAAAGGCATCGACTCGCTCGAATCGCTCCGCCAGCAGGCCATCGACAATGGCGTAGAGTTCATTGCCTGTCAAATGTCGATGGACGTGATGGGCGTAAGTCGCGACGAATTGCTCGACAATGTAACGATTGGCGGTGTAGCCACCTATATGAACCGTGCCGAACAGGCAGGTGTCAATCTGTTCATTTAGAAATCGTCTGAACTTTTATGAAATTCAAGATTTGCCTTAATTTTTGAGGCGTTTTTGGGCCTTGAAGAAGGAGTGTAGCGAGCTACACGACTGATGAAAGGTCAAAAAACGGCCAAAAAGAAAGGTGAAGATTGAATTTAGAAGAGATAAATCTCCCATTCAAATCTTCGTCAGAAAAGTTTAGACGACTTCTTAGTTCGATGCGTGTTCAAAACAGATGCCCTAAAATCAAAAATTCTACTTTAATTGGTGATTCATCTCTTACCGTATTTCGGGTTCAGGGGAATGAATCACCTTTTGGGGGTTTGGAACGGTAGCTTGCAAAGCGCCGTTCTTCCCACGTTCATTCACGTAATAATATGGAAAAAATAGCTACTATTTGTATGATGCGCGATGTGGTTCGCGCCCTTTCAGAGTTGGAACAGCAACTTTCGCAGCATTACAGCATCACGCTGAATGAAGCCATGATTCTTTGCTGCATCGGCAATGACAAAATATCTGCCGGCACCATTTGTGAACATACAGGGTTGTTAGCCCCCCATGCTTCGAAAATATTGCGCGGTCTGGAAAACAAGCATTACTTGCGCCGTTCCTTCGGACATGATGACAAACGCCACATCTATTTTGCCCTCACCCGTCAAGGCAGCGACGTGCTCGATGAACTCAAACAGCATCCGCTCACCGTACCCGAACTGTTCCGTCCGCTGCTCGATGCCCATTGTGCCGGAGGAAACTGCACAGGTGCCGTCGCTACAAACACACAATCGTAAACCTTAGCTCGTTTTTTTTATTTTGCTTATGACCATAACTCTTATCATTCTGGCCCTTTCGGCCATACTTTTCGTCAGCGGAAAAATCCGTTCCGACCTCGTTGCCATCTGTGCAGCCCTGGCCCTGGTGCTCACCGGCGTACTCACCCCCGAAGAAGCCTTGGCCGGATTTTCCAACCCCATAGTTATTATGATGACCGGACTCTTTGTGGTGGGCGGCGGCATATTCAGTACCGGACTAGCCAAGCGCATGGGCACCGGTATTCTCGGACTGGCCGGAACCAGCGAAACCAAACTCTTTGTTTTGCTCATGCTCACCACCAGTGTGGTCGGCGCCTTTGTCAGCAACACTGGTACCGTGGCCCTCATGCTTCCCATCGTCGTGAGTATGGCACGCGGAGCAGGTGTTTCGCCCGCCCGTATGCTCATGCCCCTGGCCTTTGCCGGAAGTATGGGCGGTATGCTTACCCTGATTGGTACGCCGCCCAACCTCATTGTGCGCGATGCCCTGGTGGCTGCCGGTTATGCGCCACTTACGTTCTTCTCGTTTACCCCCATCGGCATTCTTTGTATTGTTGTCGGTACTTTGGCTCTTATTCCCCTTTCGCGTAAATTCCTGAAGGAACGTACCGGCAAGAATACTTCGCGAAGCGGTAAGACACTCAGCCAGCTAGCCGAAGAATATAAGGTAGGACAAGGCCTTATGGCTGCGCAAATCACCCTCGGCTCGCCCATGATGGGTAAAACCCTCAAGCAGCTTAACGTCTACAATGCCTATGGGGTCAACGTCATTGAAATTCGCCGCATTGCCAAGCAGGGAGCAGCTCTTCGCAAAGTCGAACAGTTTGCCTTGGCCGATGTCGAACTGCAAACCGACGACGTGCTTTACCTCAGCGGTTCGCCCGAACGTATTAACCTGCTCATTGCCGAAAATGCCTTGCTGCCGCAAAAACAGGATGAGGCCGCTGCCGGATTGAACTTTTACGATGTGGGTATGGCCGAAATTCTTATTTTGCCCACTTCGGCGCTTGTAGGCCGCACCGTGGCGCAGGCCGATTTTCGTGCCACCTACGGATTGAACATTCTCGGTATTCGCCGTCACGACGACTATTTGCTCGACGACATCAAGAACCGCCGTCTTCATGCTTCCGACATCATCCTCGTGCAAGGCCCTTGGGACAACATTGCCCGGCTCAACAAATCCGATGGTACCGAATGGGTGGTTATCGGTCAGCCGCAGGAGCAAGCCGCCCGTGTTACCCTCGACTACAAAGCCCCCCTTGCCGCCCTCATCATGTTGCTCATGGTTGTAGCCATGGCCTTCGACAGCATTCCCATTGCCCCCGTCACAGCCGTCATGCTGGCTGCTGTAGCCATGATATTCACCGGCTGTTTGCGCAGTGTCGAAGCAGCTTACAAAACCATCAACTGGGAAAGCATCATTCTTTTCGGTGCCATGCTCCCCATGTCTACGGCACTCGAAAAAACCGGGGCATCGTCCTTCATTTCCACCGGACTGGTTCATGCCGTGGGCGATTATGGTCCTTATGTGCTGTTGGCCGCCATTTACCTGGCCACCTCGCTTCTCACCTTTTTCATCTCGAACACCGTGACAGCCGTACTCATGGCTCCCATTGCCCTTTCGGCCGCCACGGCGCAAGGGGTAAGTGCCGTCCCCATGCTCATGGCCGTAACCGTAGCCGCCAGCATGTGTTTTGCATCGCCTTTCTCCACACCGCCCAATGCCCTGGTGATGTCGGCCGGTGGTTACAAACCCATTGACTATATTAAGGTAGGTTTGCCGCTGCAAATCATCATGGCGCTCGTCATGATTTTTGCCTTGCCCCTTATTTATGGTTTCTAGCTGGGGCTTTTTAAATAAGTAAGTAGGTGTTGAAAATTAGTTATAGATTAAGAGTCAGTGCAAACCGAATGCATAGTGAAGCAAGTTCGCTTGCATGAGCTATGCTGAGGTGCAGCCTGACTTGGCGATACTTATTTTGAACACCTGCTTCGAAGCTGTTTAAATTTTACTTCTGTTTTTGCTAAGAGTTGTTTTAGCGGATTTTTCGGTGATGTTTTGAGGAGCATGCCGGGTTATGTAATAAAAGACATTGCAGAAAAAGACCGATAATAAACTCAGAAAAACTGGAATACTTTTTGAATAAAATTTAGAAGTCGTCTGAACTTTTATGAATTTCAAGATTTGCCTTTATTTTTGAGGTATTTTTGGGCCTTGAAGAGGGAGTGTAGCGAGCTACACGACCGATGAAAGATCAAAAAACGACCCAAAAGAAAGGTGAAGACCCGAATTTAGAAGAGATAAAACTTCAATTCAAATCTTCGTCAGAAAAGTTTAGACGACTTCTTAAACAGCTTTTTTACAAAATAAAGGAGATGAAAAGAATTGTATATGAATTGGGGAAGGAACATTACATATAGATGTTAATGCTTGAACTCAGTTTCCTATAGAAACGACACGAATGTGTGTAAGAAGTAGAAATTTGACATTTTGGTTGTTAATTGTATATATTTTACTCATATATTTAGGTTTTTAAAAAAAGTATATATATTTGCACATCAATAAACCTTATTCATTTACCCTTAAATACGATTACTTTGAAACGACAAATGAAAAGAATTGCTGCTTTTACCCTATATTGCTTGCTTATATTTCCGAATATAGCGCAAGCTGACAATGTCATTGAATTTGACGACTTGCTGTATGCACCCGATGATTCGCTCCGTTCAAAGCAATTAAGCGGAGTGGAGGTGATGGGCGAACGCGAATGGAGAGAAAACGGAATAATCAACTGCATTCCGACGAAATCTGAAAGACGGTTGTCTAACAGCCCGGCTTCGCTGATTAAGACTATGCACCTCACTTACTTGAAGGAGAAGGATGGAGCGATTGTCAACCTGATGGGCGAAGTTGTGCCCGTTTTCATCAATGGGAAAAGGGCAAGCCAAATAGACTTGGAAACCTTTTGGCCGAAGGAGGTAAAGCGGGTGCAGTATCTGGAGCATCCTGCCGACCCACGCTACGAGGGAGCGAGTGCTGTTGTCAATTTCATCATGCCCGAATACAAGGTTGGAGGGGTGACGCGGGTGAATTTGTTTCAGCGGTTTCCGAACAATGGCTATTACACGGCTGCATCGAAATTGGTGCGTAATAATTGGACTTACGGCCTTATGGTGCGGGGCAATTACGAGCGCGACCACCTGACTTCGCAAACGGGAAAAACGGAATACCGCGATTTCTTTTACAAAAATCAGAAATACGAAACGCTGACCAGAACCGAAAACCGGCACAGCTACAGCCGCGAAAACGGGGTACAAACGGCATGGAATGCAAGGTACGTTACTGACAAAACAACCATTTCGCACGACTTGTCGTTTGGCTGGAATGAAAATCCGGGCAGTGGTTCATTGAGTCAGGACGTGTGGTCGGACAACCTGTTCGATGCTTCGCACGCAACAGAACGCCACACCGCCAAAAGCTTGTCACCGCAAATCTACGGACTTTATTATTTCAAATTTTCAGACAAATGGTTTTTGTCGAACTCTTGGAAATATGCCTACGCTGAAAATACCACATCGGCTTTCAGCCAAATTGGTAAGAATACTCCGATTCTGAACGGAACAAACGAAAAGGTAAATTCGCTAAAAATCGTAGTGATGCCCAGTTTCATTCCTTCAAAAAAATGGTTTTTCCAACTTTACACAACGGCCTCGCTCGATTGGTTTTCAACCTGCTACACAGGCTCGGCCAACCTCAGACAGAAACAAGCCAGACAGGACGTAACGGCAAGTTTCAAGATGGGATGGTATCCGAATGACGACTTTGGCTTGACGCTTGAACCGGGCATGGCTGCTTCGTTTTGGAAAATTGGTCAGGAAAAACAGCATACCGTAATCCCTACGATGAATGCTTCGGCAAGCTGGAGTCCTTCGAAAAAGGTGTACCTGCGGGGGCGTTTGGGCTTGTATATGCGTCCGGCCTCGCCAAGCGAATCGAATCCGGTACTGCTGCAAAACTCAGAACTGATGTGGTCGTTGGGTAATCCGAATCTTAAAAATCTGACTTCCTGGGACACCTACATCTACTCTTCCTATCTGGCCACGAAATGGCTTTCGCTATCTTATGGATTGGGCTACGTAAAGACCAAGAACGAAATCATCACCACTTACAGACCGGCATCATTTGAACAGGGTGGTTTGGTAAAAGAACTCGTCAATCCGCTGCATTCCGAAGACAAAGTAATGGCAAACATCAGCATCGACGGTTCGTTCTTCAACGACAACTTGTCGGTCAGCATCTCGCCCGAATGGTCGTTTGTTCATGTTCAAGGAGCACGTTACGACAAGTTTCATCACGTCACTTTTTCGGGAAGTATCGACTATAAGTTGAAGGATGTGGAAATGGGTATTTCGTACAAAGGCCCCTACAAGGATGTTGATGAATCGGGTATGAGAAAAACCTGGAGACAGGGTGCATGGGGCGCTTCAATAACCTATGGCAACGGAAACCTGTATCTTTCGTTTCAAGCCGAGAACATATTTAGCAAGCGGAACAAGCGTTGGGAACAGTTTACCTCGCCTTACTATTCGTCGCGTTTCGACTTCCGCGAAAAAGGGCGTGCCTTTACAGTAAACCTTACCTATACCTTTGGCTATGGCAAAAAGGTGGATCGTTCGATTGACATTTCCGGCCCTTCGGATGCCAAAACCAGTGTGTTGCATGGTGAGTAGGTTTTGTTATGGAAAATCAAAAATAGATGTTTGGTGGTTGATGAAGGAGCCTTTTGAACTATAATTTTGATAAAAGCAATTTTTCGAGAATAGCCGGATCGAAGCCTTTTTGGAAAATTGTTGAGTTGAAGAGAGGACAGTTATTTCTTTTAAAAAAACTTCGGAACGCCTCAATTGGGTGCTCCGGAGTTTTTCATTTTGGGGAGAAATGATTTTTCAACATATACTCATTAATCAGCAGCTATTTGCTTCTTTTCGCCAACAATTTCCAAGTCTTGTCGCGAACGCGGTCCAACATCACTGATGCCACAAAAATCAGTAGAATGCTGCCCGCCACCGTCAGCACGAAAAGCACCGTTCCGAATTTGTTGTCCAAATAGAGAATCCATTCAAAGTATTTCGGTCTCACAAACATTTGTTGGTGCGTAAGGTAAGCCGCCAGACTTCCCGCACCCAGCCAGTTTATCAGGCGGCTGCTGAAGTTGAGTCGGCTGAAATACAGAATCAGGCAAACCGCATTCAGTATCACGAACGGGTTGGTGTAAGCCGTCATTACCGAAGTAATGTTGATGATTGAAGTAGAGCAGGGGGAGTATATCGGTTTGAGCCAAAAGTACAGCCAATAAATCAGACTGAGGGTTAAGGTGTTTATCGCAAAGGTTTCCAAAAACCGACGGCGGTGGAGGTGTTGCAACCGGGCTGCTCCGTACAGACGCAGGTAACGGCCCAGTAAGTAAAGGCCGCAAAAGCTCACAGCCGAAAAACCACGGTCCAAATCCTCAAACAGAAACGAGGCAGGAATGCTCAACCCCAAAAATACCAGGAGAAAATGCCGTTGCTCCGCTTCGCCCTGTTGTTCGGTAAAACTGTTTAGCACGGGGCTTAGCAGGTACATCACCAGGTAAGAGTTGATAAACCAATAACCCAATACCGATTGCGCAATTTGTAGTGGGCTACCCGGCAAACCGCCGGACCATAGGCTGATGCCGACAGTAATAGTCAAACTGATAAAGGCCACTTGATACAGTAGTTTCCACACATTCTGCATTTTGAAGTGTGTGCCGAACCATCCGGTAATGAGTACAAACACATCGACGCAGCAAAGACAAGCTTGATTTGTTAAAATAATGCCTAACCACGAATCGGGTGCAGCTTGCACCAACTTCGGGCTAGGGTAGTGCATCGTTTCAAATGTGGCATGGAGTAACAAAACCATGAGCATGGCCACGATTCGCAGCAGCTCCATATTCGATTTTCGCATAAGTCGACAACCTTATATATATATAATAGATGTATAAGTAGGAGTCCGGACTGCTGTCCGAACTCCGTACATTACCAAAAACAGACTACAATATTCGCAAAAAAACGCGAACCCGCCAAGCTTTTTCCTAACCATTCTTAGCTCCGTTCTCGTTCTTCTCCCGATATCACTTGTCGAAAATCTAGCCAAAAATGCGATTCAACCGATAATATTATTGGGAACTTGTGTAAAATTTAAATTGGCCTAAGTGAGTCTATACCATACCTTGCTGCTGCCATCTTTGGGGTGTTCTACGTATATTTCGAAGTCTGCATTTTGGGGTATGACTTTGTTTAAACGCATAGCCAATTTAACAGAGTCTATTTTACCTGTAAAGGTATCACAGTAAATCCAGCCTTGGTTTTTAGGAGGGTCTTCTCCAAAGGCTGTAAAAGCATATTCTTCGCTCATTTCTCCGCTGCGTACAGCCGCAATTTGCCCAAGACCGTATGAAAACACATCAGCTGCTAACAATTCATCAGTCTCAGTGTCGTAAACAATAAAGGCTCCTTCATCATAATCGCCATTCTTGTTGATAGCAATTTCTTCAAATGCATCTGCTAAGCGATTAGCCATTGGTTTACTCTTTAATTCGTATTCTTCTATATTTTCGCTTAGAGCAGAATTATCATTGCTACAACTCAGCCAGCAAATAGAGGACGGAATTAGGAAACTGGCTAAAATGAATAATTTTTTCATAATGCGCGATTTTTTTGAGGTTCATGAAAATTGTTGACGTTCCCATAATATTATCGGTTTGTTTACATTGCAAAACTAAAGAGTTTGTTTTACATATGCAATAAAAATAATATTCTTTTCTGCTAATAGAAAGAAAAATAACAGTTATTATATTAAAAGGTTATCATGAAGGCGTAATTCATGGAAATTAGTTCCTTTTTTCTAAAGTTATTGGGTTTGTGATGTATAGGAATTGTACGTTTTTTTTGCTCGAAAGTTGCTTCTGGATGCATATTTTGAACTCAATCCTTCTACAAAACATGTTCTTCGGCATAAAACGCGAAAATTCCTCATTTTTCATTTGGTGCGAATCGTGCAAAATTCGTAGTTTTGCCCCCAATGAGTGCA
>OCHE01000432.1_pt1 | contig 57035 bp, 49 predicted proteins | sample 1538681 | NCBI WGS metagenome assembly OCHE01 (sample SAMN04571717, study PRJEB22368) | human gut metagenome | biome: human gut; material: stool | host: Homo sapiens | place: Luxembourg | collected 2012-08-17
CCGGCGCAGCCGCACCGGTCTGGGCGAGCCGGGGCGTCCCATTGGTGCCATGCTGTTTTTAGGCCCTACCGGCGTGGGAAAGACCGCACTGGCACGGGCGCTGGCAGTCAGCTGGTTCGGCAGCGAGAAAGCGCTGCTCAAGTTCGATATGTCGGAGTATCAGGAGCAGCACACCGCTGCCCGGCTGCTGGGTGCGCCGCCGGGCTACCTCGGCCACGATGAGGGCGGGCAGCTGACCGAGGCTGTGCGCCGCCGCCCGTACAGCGTGGTGCTGTTTGACGAGATCGAAAAGGCACACCCGGACATCCAGAATATCCTGTTGCAAATTTTGGAGGACGGTCAGCTGACCGATGCCATGGGGCGCAAGGCGGATTTCCGCAACACCATCGTGCTGCTCACCTCCAACTTGGGCGCACGCTTCTTAGCGGGGCAGAACACGCCGCTGGGTTTTGCCGCCGGGGCAGAAGCCGTGTTTGAAAAGCAGTCCGCGCAGGCTGTGGAGGAAGCAAAAAAGTGGTTCCGCCCAGAGCTGCTCGGGCGGCTGGATGAAGTGATCGTGTTCCGTCCGCTGGGGGAGGAAAACCTCTGCGCCATTGCAGAAAAAATGCTCTGCCAGCTGGAGCAGCGCGCTGCTCGCAGCGGCTACCGGCTGCGCCACACCCCGCAGGTAGGAGCGGCACTGGCTGCCCGGGCTCGATCGGCCTACGGCGCGCGGGAGCTGCGCCGTCAGGTGGACAGGGCAGTGGAGCAGGCACTTGCAAACCGCATTGCCGCTGGGACTGCCTGTGTGGGACAGCACTGGACAGCAGACTGCGCCGCCGATGGCAGTATCGTTTTGCGGGAGGATGAGACCGTAACCCTATAAGAAAATAGCAAAATAGCATTTTTGCTTGCAACCGGCGCGGTTTTCGACTATTATAGAGGAAATAGAGTTACAACAGGGAGGATCCCCGATGCACACGCTGTTTCTTCTGAACCCCGCAGCCGGAAAGGCCGACTGTACCCGCACCCTGCCGCAGCAGATCGCGGCAGCGGCTGCCGGTGCCGGGCTTGCCCCGGAGGACTACACCATTCGTGTTACCACCCACGCAGGCCACGCCCGGGAGCTGTCCCGCGCTGCCGCCGCTGCCGCCCAGAAGGCCGGGGTGGAGCTGCGCATTTTTACCGCCGGCGGTGACGGCACCTTCAACGAGGCGCTCACCGGTGCCCACGGCTTTGATAAGACCGCCGTGGGCTGCCTGCCCTATGGCAGCGGCAACGACTTTCTGCGCACCTACGGTACAAAGGAGGAGTTTCTGGATCTGGACGCCCAGCTGGCAGGCGGGGCAGTGCCCATCGACCTGATGCGCACCAGTCTGGGACTTTCTGCCACCATCTGCGCCGCCGGTCTGGACGCACAGGTGGCCTACGGCATCCCCAAGTTCCGGCGCATCCCGCTGTGCGGCGGCGAAGCAGCTTATGCACTGTCCATCGTACAACAGTTGTGCGGGCATATCGGCCGCAGGGTGGAGTATGTCATTGACGGCGAGGTACTGACCGTGGACTGCCTGATGTGCGCGGTGTGCAACGGCCGCGCCTACGGCGGCGGATTTATGGCCGGGCCGGAGGCACAGCCGGATGACGGCTGGCTTGATGTGTTCATCGTGCGCAAGGTCAGCCGCCGGGTCATTGCAAAGCTGCTGATGCTGTACAAAAACGGCCAGCACTTTCAAAACGGCCAGCTCACCGAGGCCGCAAAGCCTTACTTTATCTATCGCCGCGCAAAATCGGTCAGCCTGCGGGCAGCAGATGGCCGCGGGCCGATCATTGCCACCGTGGACGGCGAGTGCGCTCCCTGCAAGCAGGTGTCGGTACAGGTGCAGCCGCTGGCAGGCCGTGTGCTGCTGCCGCTGCCTGCGTATCAGCGTTTTACCGCGAAAAAGGCAGGCGTGAAGTGACTGGAACCGAAGTGATAGCAGAATGATCGTTATCGCAAGTCAAGAAATTAGTGCAACATTCAAACAGCATATCTGCGATATGCAGTGCAACGCTGCTGCTGTTGCATTAAAAAGTTGAATTGCTATAAAATAAGAAGCCGCCAGAGTACCGTGTGATAGATATCACATGATACTCTGACGGCTTCGTTTTTTCATTTTACTGGGTCAGAAAGCTCTTTACGGTCAGCGCCAGACGGTAGAAACCGTACCCATAGGCCAGCTGTGCCGGCCAAGCCCAACTGGCGATCTTTTTGCCGGTGTCCACCACAGGCTGTACATTCAGTTGCTGCATACTGCCCCACGTTGCATTGCGGATATCGGAAAGCAGCATATCGCGGAACCAGTCACCAAACAGGTAGTTGAATGCATCCAGCGCTGAACCACCAGCGATATAGACCATTTCTTCTTCGCGGAGAAGATCGTAATTGCAGGGGTATTTCATAATTCCACCTCGTGATCGTTGTTTGTTATCGCGATTTTCAAAAAAAGTGCCTATAAAACATCATGCTTGCGATATGCAGTTTGCGGGTGCTGCTTAGGCACTAAAAAAGCAAACTGCTGTAGATACAAATTTTCATTCCAGCCGATCATACAGCCAATGCCCGGCCGAACCGCTGCCATCGCCGCCGCTGTAAGTCTGACGGATAAGTTCCTGCTTGAGTTCTGCTTTTTTATCGGTGTATGTCTTTTTTACTTCCCGCACGATGGCAGTATCCCGACCATTTGCCTTGAGAATAGCCGTCATCTGGCTGCATATATTATTCACTTCGGCATCGCAGTCCTTTTCCATCGCCGTCAGAACATTTGTTTTTCCAAGAACGACCTGTACTTTCAAAATCAGGCTGCGCTGATCTTCTGGGTAAGCAACATACTCCTGATGTGCCTGCCGGATGATCTCCAGCAGCTCCCGTTCATAGCGCTCCTGCTGCTGATACAGCTGCGCTACCAACGCTTCGATCTGCGCGTCGCATTCGTCCTGCTGTGGCTGAGAAGCAGCGGATGTGCTCTGGCTTTGCGATACAACAGAACTGGAGACCGCAGCCGTGCTGGTATCTGCACGGGAAGCCCCCTCCGGACGGGATGAACTGGCTGCAGCAGATGCTTCACTTCCGGCAGTGTTTTCTTCCTGTGCGGCGATCTTTTCAAGCAGTTCTTCCACTTCCGAGCTGCTCATGTTCTCACCGTCTTGGATCAGGGTCTCCACGTCTTCTTTTGCTGTATCTGTCGACGAATTGCTTTCCGGCTCAGAGACCGCACTCTGTGCAGCCGGAGGTTCACTGACGGGCAAAGGCGATGGCTCTGTATGAGCTCTAAAATACAGCAGACCACCTGCCACTACCGCACACGATCCGATCCCACACAACGTTTTTTTCAGTGCTTTCTTCATAAACGCTGCTTCCTTTTTACAAGTTGCCTTACTGCCTTACTTTACACCGGACTTCCGCAGCACTGCGCCTACGGTTTTGAACAGGATACGGATATCCAGCCAGGGGGAGACATTCTTTACGTAGTACATCTCCATGGCCTGGCGTTCCCCACTCTGATAGGTTGCATCGTTGCGGGCATACGCCTGCCAGTACCCGGTCAGACCGGGCTTGACGCTCTGAAATGCTGCGGTTTCCGCCGGAGTATAAAATTCAAATTCCCGCTCCATAATGGGCCGCGGCCCCACAAAGCTCATATCGCCTTTCAGGATATTCAGCAGCTGCGGCAGCTCATCCAGACTGGACATCCGCAGCTTGCTGCCGATCCGGGTCACACGGGGATCGTTTTCCAGTTTGAACTCCTGCTGCAGCTCCACCTGCTGCTCCGGGGTCAGAACGATCCTCCGGTCCTGATACATTGTGCGGAACTTGTACATCTGAAATGTTTTTCCACCCTTGCCCACCCGGGTGTGTTTGTAAAAAATCGGTCTGCCGTCTTCTGATAAAATCAAAATGGCGATCACCAGAAAGAGCGGGGACAACACCGCCAGAGCCGCAAGACTTGCCAGAATATCAAAAAGGCGTTTGACTGCCTGATAGACACCTGACCTCTCCGTGCATTTGATCACGACTTTCTCTCCTTTATGCAGTGATCACCACAATCGATATGGCAACACTTCGTTTTTGTTCAGCAGCACTACAGCTACCAGAGTTTCTGCCGCAAAGGCAACTGCCACCAACCCGGTCAGAATGCGGCGGCGGTGCGGGTCTGTTTCTGTCTGCAGCGCTTCCGGAAGCAGCAGGAACTGCGGGGCTGCATAGTAGTAATTCAACCGTTTCATCAACGGCAGCACCCCGGACAGTGCCAGTGCAAAAGTCCCTAACAAGGTCATGTTGTACCAAATAACGTAATAGGGACAGCGCTGCTTTGCTGCATTCCAGTAATGCCCGCAGAACAGCAGAACGCACAGGTTTATGACAAAGAACATCGTCTCAAAGCCGTCTTCACTCCATGCAGAACCCAGATAGCGGGCATAATATCCCAGCCCGATCCGCGGCATCAGCCAGGCAGCAGCCGTACCCAAAACACCAGAACAGGCCAGCACGCCTGCTGTCAGCAACAGGGCATAGCGGGGGTTCAGCTCGACCCGGCACAAAAAATAACACGGCAGCAGTACCACCGCTGTAGTGTGGAACAGCATTGCCACCGCCACGCAGGCCAGAAAAGGGAAGAGCCGCTTCTCCCGGATGAACTGTACGGCCACCAGCCCGACGCCAATGGCAATGTACTGCCGGATGATGTTCATGCTGAGGAAATAATTGCTGCTGGCTACATAGAGGTAGATAGCCAGAACCGGAGCAGAACACTGGGTGAATATGGCATAATAAACGCACAAACCTATTATAACAGATGTTGCCACGATTACAAGACGAAAGTTTCCGCCCAATGCCACAGCAGCTTCCATCAAGACCCGATACCCTGGCTCGCAATTGTCCAGCACACCCAAAAAGAACTGCAAAGCAGACTCTGGACTCTCATACAGCCCCCACCGGGTAAGATCTTCGCGCATCGGCGCAAACAGCTCCTGACACAGCGCATCGCCACCGCCTGCCCGCAGCCACTGCAGAGCCCGGAATTCCGGCAGATAGGTATAAAGAAAATCTGTGCCCACGCCCCACCGCGCCGCACTTACTAATATAAGCGGCAGGGAACAGAGCACAAGTGCTTCCCAGCGCTGTTTGCTGTCAATAGCGTTCAGAGCATCGGTGTTCCGTTTTTCGCACCAGACTGCCAACAGGCAGGAGATCAGCGTGGCCGCAATATAAACCAGCATTCTTTACGGTCTCCTATATCGAATTTTACGGCTGAGAAATGCGGTGCCCTTTTTGAGCCAGTGCTGATTTTCCAAAAACACCACGGGCAGTTCCGTATACGCAATATGGTTCGTTTCCGTCCAGACATCCAGCAGCCGCTCGGCCAGAAAACCGTAAACACGGCCATTGTACGCATCATAACGGTCCGCATCGATACGCTTTTCGGCTTCTGCCAGCACATCGAACAACCATGTGCAGTATGCATCCAGAATGTCCCTGCGCATGACGAACATATTGAACCGATGACCGCTGGTGCGCCCCATGACAGCTGCGTAGGCCGGCAGGTAGGCTGCGTATCTTTCTGCAAGGATACTCTGTACAGCATCCAGATCTTCCTTATGATGGGCGTGAATGTACTGGGTATAGGTCGTTTCGATCCAATAATTGCGTTTTTTCGGCAGGATCACAGGGGCTTTTTCCAGTGCAGCATGGATCTCGGTTCCTGATGCGATGCGGTCAAACTTTCTGCCGCCGGGCATTCTGCGGGCAAAATAACGCCGGTAATGCACCAACCCCAGATAATCTGCCTGCAGGTTTTTCCAGCCCCAGTAAAGAGCAGTCAGCTCACAATAGGATCTGTTTTTGTTTGAGATATTCTCTCCGGTGTCGTCTCTCAGCGCGTTTTCCATGCCCGGAATATGTACACCGCCCACCTGAATGGGCGCATAAACTGCATCTTCCGGCAGACAGTACGCTTTGTGCATCGCCACCAACAGCTTGATGTTCTCCATATATCACCCTGCCGTCTTACATCTTCCAGTAGTTGGCCACGGTCTGCCCTAACCGGACACCGCCGTACAGAAAGGTCGCTTTTCGCAGGAGGGACATCTGCCAGAAGTCTTTTGCCCAGTCTACCGTCGGCTGCAGGCTTTTTTGCAGCAGGCAGTTCCACACGGCAGTGCGCATACTGCCCAGAAACTGGTTCTGAAACGTATAAGCGGTCACGCGGTCAAAAACATCCAGCAAGCCGCCGCCGGATACCTCCGGCAGCTCGCCCTGTTCCAGTACAAAATACTTGGCAGGATAGTTCATTTTTCCTTTAACCTTTCGTTGTGATTTTGGTGAAGTCATTCTGGGAAAGAGGAGTGCTTTTGATCTACAATATATTTTTGCAATAAGGGTTTTATTTGCTGAAAAATAGTGATCTGTTACAGCACCAATTTCGCCCTGTCCCGCAATATAAGCAAAAGCTCTGGGTTTCAATGGATCCCAGTGCAATCATTTGTGCCCTATTGAATCATCTCATTCTGAAAGACAGAATGAGCCTATACTTGCAATAGTTTACCTCGTTTCCTGTCCTGCTGTCAAGTGTTTGTAGGATCATTGACCTATCTATGCAGACAGAAACGGGAAAATCTGTTTTCTCGGTTGTTCATGTACATTGCTCCACGATCAAAAGCGTAATATAAAGATAGCACCATCGTGAGGACAACTTCTTTTTTGAAACAGACGGTCAGTAAAAAGGTCGCATCAAGCGGTGTGACATACCACTTTTGCCAAAGGTCTTGATTTCAAAAAAATCCATGGTATATTAAAGCTGGAAAGCTCCAAACATGGAGCGGCATTATAATTTTGGAGACAAAGTGTTTTCGCTTATACAGCGAGGGTGCCTTATGAAAATCAAAGAAAGTCCATCTATCATTCTGGCGTTTCATGGGATGCTTGGCCGCAAGAAGCAGACCGGCCTATTGCTGCTTTTGCTGACACTGGTTTTCTCGTTCCTGACGGCGGCGGTGATCTACTCGGTCAGCTCTGCACAGGTATTGCAGGATACCCGCTGTGAACTATATGGCGAATGGCAGTACCTGCGTTTGTCGGATACTGCTGCGGATGCTGCACAGGCACAAAACACCTTGCCCGCATCCGCACAGGTCAGCACAGTGATCCAAAACGGAATCGTTCTCGGCGCAGACGATGGCGTGGCGGGCGGGATCGGAACGGCAGACGATACCTTTGCGCAGCTGGGACGTATCGTGCCGATCAGCGGTGATTTCCCCACGCAGCCCGATGAGATCGCCATGACGACGACGCTGCTGGATGCGCTGGGCTGCTCCTATGACGTAGGGCAGACGGTCACGCTGAAGGTGGCTGCCAATGATTACGACCCGCTGGCAGGCTCCGGCGCAGTGATGGAAAAAGCCTATACCCTGTGCGGTGTTTTGCCTGCCTATGATGTGTATTGGAATCTGAACGGCAATCTGACCGTCAGCGGCATTGTAGCAGAGCCGCTTGCCATAGACGGGCAAAAGTTCCAGACGTTTTATTACCTGAATGCAGCCGCACCCGTGACCGCTTCGACCGACCCTGCTTTAGTGGCAAACGAGTATGCCTACCCGCAGGAGGATACCGTTTCATCTTCTTTGCGCTTTTTACTGGTCGCAGCGATCATGGTCAGCTTTTTTGCGGTGGCGCAGTATTTCCTGATCGTTCTGCACAAGCGTGTACATACCATCAACACCTTCCTGACGCTGGGGGCTAAGAATCGGGATCTCCGGCTCATGTGCCTGTGGGAAGCGCTTTTTGCCGGGCTTGCAGCAGTTGCTACAGGGTTTGCACTGGGCTGCGGCGCCGCTGCCATCGGTCTGGGGCTGCAAAAACACCTTTCGTTCTTGGTGATCCCCGCTGCATCTCTTGCGCCGCTGGCGGTGCTGTTTCTGCTCTCCGTACTGCTGGGCGCACTTTTGCCTGCGGTGCTGGTTCGCCCGCAGACCGCAAAACCCAAAGAGAAGCCTGCAAAAAAATTCCGCTTGGCACAGCTGCCGCTTGCACCGCAGATCGGTGTCGGCTGCGCGGTATTGCTGATCGCCGTCAGTTGTTTGTATGTCGGCTGGCGTGTCATGCTGCCGTATGATCTGGATGCACCGTATGCCTGTCTGTCCATCAAGATGAACGGAACCTCCGGGATGCCGTTTTCTTTAAAGGATGACCTCGCTGCATTGCCCGGTGTGGAAGAGGTTTCCGCTGCAATTGATCTGACCGATATCTATACCGTTACGTCCGACAAGATTCAGAGCAGCCAGATGCTCTCCGATATTTGGGTCAAGAGCAATGGTTCACATACCAATATTGCAGCCTTACAGCAGCAGGCCAAAAAAGGTTCGCTGAATGTATTTGTTTGCGCTTTGCCGGATGATGAACTGAAACGCATTGCCAAAGATGCTGGAGTTTCGGACAAGGAAACAGAAACGCTGCTGTCCGGGGATTCTGTTTTGACCCTGTGGGGAGATTACTATTATGACCCCGCTGCGGATGAATATTATCAGGGCTTCCAACCGGATGGCAGTACGTTGGTTGAACCGGTTTTTGCGGCCGGAGACAAGTTGAGCATCCAATACCAGCGTTATACCGGGCAGGATGAAGCCGGGAATGATGTCTACCGGACGTATACCGCCCAGCTGCCCATTGCCGGGGTCGTAAAGTCTGCAAGCAATTACACACTGCTGACAACAGACCGGATCATTTTCAGCGGCACGATTTTTGTCAGTACGGCTCTTTACCATAAAATGTTTGAGAGCGCAGGCAGCTACTTTATGGAAAAAGAAGGATACAGCAGCCTGAACGTGAAACTGGCTGCCGACAATAACTTCTCGCTGCGACGTTCCATTGCATCCATTGCCACACGCAGAAATGGGATTCTGAGCGCAGACAACTACGACCTGATCAGCCAGAGCTACACCGAGGGCACACAGAGCGCTTTCCTTGTCGGCATCCTTGCGGTATTCGGAGTTCTTCTGGGGTGTGCGCTGCTGGTGGTTTTAAACCTTTCGGCTTATGAAATCCAGCAGCAGCGGCTGTCGCTTCTCCTGACGCTGGGCGTTTCCCCGAAAAAACTGGTGCTGTCCTATGCAAAGCTGCTGCTCCCGGTCATCGTTGGGACGACGCTGCTTGTGAATATCGTTGTCTATGCGGCGGTCTCGCGTATCGTTCCGCTCCAGAGCATTCTCGACCTGATCCGTATCCATACAAGCGGACGGGTGTTTGAATTCCATAAACCCGTGGGAAGTCAGATCCTGGTCAGCGTTCTGCTGATGGTGTTCTGGCTGTCCGCAGCGTTGCTGCCGATCTTCTCTTTTATTCGTAAAAAAGCATCCAAGGGGGACATCTTATGAAAGATAAAATTCTGGAAGCTGTACAGATCTCCAAAACCTACGGGGAAGGGGAAAGCGCGGTTCACGCCCTCAGAAATAGCGACCTGACCCTTGAAAACGGTACATTTGCGTCCATCATCGGTTCCAGCGGCAGCGGAAAATCCACGCTCCTGAAAATTCTGGGAGGACTTTTGCCGCCCACCACCGGTAAGGTTCTGCTGGACGGTCAGGACATTTATGCAATGAATGCGGAGCAGCTGGCACAGGTGCGGCGGCAAAAGATCGGCTTTATTTTTCAGGATTTCCGCCTGTTCCCGGAGTACACGGTGCGGGATAATATTCTGATCCCGTTTTATCTGGACCATAGAGCACCGGATGAACAGATGCTTCATAAGCTGACCGGGATCTTGGGCATTGCGGGCAAGCTGCATTCCCGCCCCGCACAGCTTTCCGGTGGACAGCAGCAGCGGGTGGCAATCGCCCGTGCGCTCATCGCAAAACCGCGCATCGTTTTTGCAGACGAGCCTACCGGAAATCTGGATACGCGGACGGGTGAGGATACGATGCGGCTGCTGATGGAATGTGCTGCGGAGTTCGGGCAAACGCTTATCGTTGTCACGCATAACCCGGAAATTGCGCAGAAGGCGCAGCAAGTCATTCGGATCGAGGATGGGCAGATCCTGAAAGGAGAAGCGCAACATGAAAAAGGGAATTTGGATACGCAATAAAATCGTCCCCTACTACTTAAAAGGAGCCAAGCTTGCATTGGCCATGTTGCTAACTGAAAAAACATTGTCGGCATCCCAGATTGCAACAGCTATTTCGGAAAAAGGAATAAAATGTGACCGAAAAGAACTTGGAAAGATGCTGGCAAGTCTGGAACGGATGGGTGTAGTCACCTTAACAGATGGAGCCTATTCGTGTAGCACCAAGAAACTGAAAAACTGTCCGGTTGCATATTCTGAGGATCAGCTGATCGATTTAATTGGCATGACGCAGGGCACCGTAAACGGCAAAGCTTTTTATAGTGCAACACCGCCAATGAGCGTCAGTTCTCGCGGGAATAGCGGGGTATAAGAAAGGGGAATGGATATAGGTTTTGATCAGTGGCGCAAGGTGGCACAAAAATAGCACAGGGCATTTCTGTATCGTGCTAAAAATGGACAAACAAAAACCACGGTGCGTGTGCATCGTGGTTTAATCAAACGGAAGATATTTCTGCGCTAGACGTTTTTGCTCGGATATAAAGCTAAAAGCCGCCGCACCCTGCCCGGAAACTCCGGTAGCAGAATGCGGCGGCGTACTGTTACAAAAAACTTACTTGGAGATCTTCTGGCCGATCCAGATGCAGATGCAGGCACCGATCACCGAGATGGCAAAGGAAGAAAAGCTGCCGGAAGCGTGGATGCCCAGCAGGCCGAACAAAAACTCGCCCACAAAGCTGCCCAGCACACCCATCAGGATGTTGCGGCCAAGGGAAGTTTCCGTGCCCATAAAACGCCCGGCCAGATATCCGGCCAGTGCACCCACCAGTACGCCCACAAAAAGGGAAGCCAGCACGCCTATCAGCGACAGCAGACCTGTCAGACAGCCCACCAGTACACACAGCAGGGCAACGATAAGTAAAATGGTTAAGGTGATCATAGATTATACCTCCTTGAAAATCACGGCTCTGCCTGCTGCCCGGCGGCTTCGCGGGCGGTGCGGCAGATGTCTTTCAAACAGCATTTTTCGCATTCCGGCTTGCGGGCATTGCACACCGCACGGCCGTGCATCACAAAGCGGTGGCAAAGGTCGCTGCCTTCCTCCGGCGGGATGATCTTCCACAGGGCCATCTCCACCTTCTGCGGCTCCTTGATGCCGTCCACAAGGCCGATTTTATTGCACAACCGGATGCAGTGGGTGTCGGTAACGATGGCGGGCTTGCCGAACACATCGCCCATGATCAGGTTTGCGCTCTTGCGCCCCACGCCGGGCAGGGCAAGCAATTCGTCAAAGGTGTCAGGCACCCGGCAGTCGTACTTGTCCCGCAGCATCCGCATACAAGCCGAGATGTCCCGCGCCTTGGAGTGTCCCAGCCCGCAGGGCTTGACGATGGCTTCAATGTCCTCCGGTTCGGCGGCAGCCAGCGCCGCCACACTGGGGTATTTTGCAAACAGCTCTTCCACCACAATGTTCACCCGGGCATCCGTGCACTGGGCGGCCAGCCGTACGCTGACTAGCAGCTGCCATGCGTGGTCGTAGTCCAGCGTGCACCCTGCATCTGGGTATTCAGCCTTGAGACGCCGGATGACTTCCAGCGCCAGCGCTTTTTTTGCGGTAAGGTCCTCCGGGGCCTTTTTTCGTACCGGCATGGGACAAACCTCCTTTGAAAGGGAATACTTGAATCATACCATGTTTGACAGGATTTGTAAATGTTTACGGGGCATTATCTGAGAATGATTTTCAGAAAAGCCCTTGTCCTCCTTTTCTAAATGCGTTATACTATATAAAAAGTGCCTTGCGGGCAGGGAAGGAGAAACCACCATGAACGAACCTCTTGCGCAGCGCCTGCGTCCCAAAACGCTGGCGGATGTGTGCGGGCAGCAGCATCTGCTGGCCCCGGGACGGGTGTTCCGCCGCACCATCGAGAGCGGACGCATTCCCAACATGATCTTTTACGGCCCCTCCGGTACCGGAAAGACCACGGTGGCACGTATCATTGCCGAGAACAGCGGCATGACCCTGCACAAGCTCAACGGCACCTCCTGCGGCACAGGGGATATCAAGGCGGTGCTCAAAGATATCGGCACGCTGGCAGCGGCGGGCGGCATACTGCTGTATCTGGACGAGATCCAGTACCTGAACAAAAAGCAGCAGCAGAGCCTTTTGGAATGCATCGAGGACGGCAGCGTCACCCTGATTGCTTCCACCACCGAGAACCCCTATTTTTACATCTATAATGCCCTGCTTTCCCGCTGCACTGTGTTTGAGTTCAAGCCCCTTGCCGCAGCGGATGTGGAGCGCGGGGTGCGCAACGCCGTGCAGCGCCTTTCCGAGGGGGAGCAGGTGCCGGTGTGCATGGACGAGGACGCCTGTGCCTATCTGGCCGAAAGCGCCGGGGGCGATCTGCGCAAGGCGCTGGGTTGTCTGGACTTTGCAGTCACGGCAGCACCGGTGGAAAACGGAGAAAAGCGCATTACTCTGGATATGATCCGGCAGGTCACCCGCCGCACCGCCATGCGCTACGACCGGGAGGGCGATGACCACTACGACATCGTTTCTGCCTACCAAAAGTCCATGCGCGGCTCCGACCCGGACGCGGCACTGCATTATCTGGCACGCCTGTTGGAAGCGGGAGATCTGCCCTCTGCCTGCCGCCGCCTGATGGTGTGCGCCTGCGAGGATGTGGGGCTTGCCTACCCGCAGATCATTCCCATCGTCAAGGCGGCGGTGGATGCTGCCAACATGGTGGGTCTGCCGGAGGCTCGTCTGCCGCTTGCGGACGCGGTCATTCTGGTGGCCACCAGCCCTAAATCCAACAGCGCCTACGATGCCATCAACGCGGCCATTGCGGATGTGCAGGCCGGGCGCACCGGCCCCATCCCACGCCAGCTGCAAAACAAGCACTTTGATGGCGAGGATGCGCTGGTGAAGGGGCAGAACTACAAATATGCCCACAGCTACGCAAACCACTGGGTACAGCAGCAGTACCTGCCGGATGTGCTGAAGGATACCAAGTACTACACCTTTGGCGACAACAAGACCGAGCAGGCCGCCCGGGCGTACTGGGCAAAGATCAAAGGGGAAGAAAACGTCTGAACCGTGTAAAAAAGGAGGATGGATATGCGCTACTCAAAACAGCGGGAGCTTGTCATGCAGACGGTGGAGCGGCTGTGCGACCACCCGACTGCGGAAGAGATCTACGATAAAGCCGCACAGGAGTGCCCGAACCTGAGCCTTGGCACTGTGTACCGCAACCTGAACAGTTTGGTGGAGGCCGGGCGGGTGCGCCGGGTGTCCATTCCCGGCAAGGCCGACCGTTTTGACCACACTCTGCCGTGGCACAGCCATTTGTACTGCACCGTCTGTGGCGGCGTGACTGATGCAGATGTGGACGGAAAACAGGTGATGGAACTGGTCAAAAACCAGAAGGGCAGGGTGCAGGATTGCGCCGTGGTGCTGCTGGGCGTGTGCGAAGAGTGCTGCCACAAGCAGGATGCAGAGGTTGCAGCGGCCAAACAGGCATAAAATTTGCGTGTTTCCTCTTGCCCGCGGCGGCCAAACAGGGTATACTAAAGAGTGTCTTTTATATAATAGCAGAAAATAGAGTTTCGCCGCATGGGACTGCCCTGCCCGGCGGAAAAGGATGGTTTTTTTGGAATACATTAACTTTGAACATAATACCGTTGCCGCCGAGCTGGTGCGGCAGACCTACGACACCCCGCCGCTGGCCTTTGTGCACAGCTACGGCTGTCAGCAGAACGTCAACGACGGCGAGCGCATTAAAGGCGTGCTGGTGGATATCGGCTACGGCCTGTGCGATAAGCCAGAGGACGCCGACTTGATCCTGTTCAACACCTGCGCCGTGCGCGAGCACGCCGAGCAGCGGGTGTTCGGCAACGTGGGCGCGCTGAAGGGGCTCAAGGAAAAAAAGCCCGGTCTCATCATCGGCCTGTGCGGCTGCATGGCTAACCAGAAGCACGTTGTTGAAAAGCTGCGCAAGAGCTACCCCTATGTGGATCTGGTGTTCGGCGTGGACGGCATCGATACCCTGCCGCAGCTGGTTGCCCAGAAGCTGCAAAAGCATAAGCGGGTGCTGCTGGACCCTGCCCAGCGTCCGGTCATCGTGGAGAACATTCCCATCCGGCGCGAGAGCGAGTTCCGCGCTTGGCTGCCCATCATGTACGGCTGCGACAACTTCTGCACCTACTGCATCGTGCCCTACGTCCGCGGCCGCGAGAAGAGCCGCAAGCCCGGCGATATCCTTGCGGAGTTCCGCAGCCTTGTGGAAGCGGGCTATAAGGAGATCACCCTGCTGGGTCAGAACGTGAACAGCTATGGCAAGGGTCTGGAAGAGCAGATCGATTTCTCCGACCTTCTCAACCTGCTGTGCACCGTGCCCGGCGATTATCACATCCGCTTTATGACCAGCCACCCCAAGGACGCCAGCCATAAGCTCATTGATACCATCGCCGCCCAGCCGAAGCTGTGCAAGCACCTGCATCTGCCGGTGCAGTGCGGTTCCGACCGGCTTTTGCAGCAGATGAACCGCCACTATACGGTGGAGCAGTATCTGGAGCTCATCGAATACGCCCGCAAGACCGTGCCCGGCATCACTTTTTCCAGCGATATCATCGTGGGCTTCCCCGGCGAGACCGAGGAGGACTTTGTAAAAACGCTGGAACTGGTGCGCAAGGTGGGTTATATGCAGCTGTTCACCTTTATCTACTCCAAGCGCACCGGCACCAAGGCTGCCGAAATGCCGGACCCCACCCCCCGCAAGGAAAAGACCGACCGCATGACCCGCCTGCTGGCTACGCAGGACGAGATCGCCATGGCGCTGGTCAAGGCGCAAGTAGGGCAGACTGTCCGGGTGCTGGTGGAAGGTTACGGCCGCAACGAGGGCACCCTTTCCGGCCGGCTGGACAACAACCTGACCGTGGAGTTTGCCGCCGACCCGGCACTGCTGGGCAGCTACGCGACCGTACATCTTACCGGTGCCCGCGCCACTGTGCTGCTGGGCGAAGTGGAAGCATAAAAACGTGATTCCGGGGTAAACTGCCCCAGAAAGAATAAAAACAACAAGGAGAACCCAATCATGGATTGCATTGATCTTTTCAAGCGTGCCGCTATGGCACTGCAGACCGACCCCCGCTACGTCATTCTGGATCAGGCCCGCAAGGCAAATGATAAGGATGAGGAGCTGCAGAATCTGATCGGCGAGTTCAATCTGGCCCGCATGGATCTGAACAACGAGATCGGCAAGAACGAGCGCGACGACGCCCGCATCGCTGAGCTGAACGAGAAGGTGAACAGCCTTTACGGTCAGATCATGGGCAACGAGGGTATGGTGGCATATAACGAGGCCAAGCGCGAGTGCGAGAATCTGGTCAACTATATCGACGCCATCATCAACACCGCCATGAACGGCGGCGACCCCATGACCGTGCAGGAGCCTTCTGCCTCCTGCACCGGCAGCTGCTCTACCTGCGGCGGCTGCCACTAAGCAGAGTTTTCATCGGAACGCGGCTGTGCAACACAGACCGCGTTTTGTTTGCACCGGCGGTTACAGCCCGCAAACCGGCTGACGGAACCATACAAGGGAAAGAGGAAAAACCATGGCAGAGCTTTCGCCCATGATGCAGCAGTATCTTGAGATCAAAAATCAACACAAGGACGAAATTCTTTTTTACCGCATCGGCGATTTTTACGAGATGTTCTTCGATGACGCCGTCACGGCGTCCCGGGAGCTGGATCTTACCCTTACCGGCAAGCAGTGCGGCCTTGCGGAGCGCGCCCCCATGTGCGGCGTGCCCTTCCACAGCTACGAGGGCTATGTAGCGCGCCTGATCGCCAAGGGCTATAAGGTGGCCATCTGCGAGCAGGTGGAGGACCCCGCTAAAGCCAAGGGGCTTGTCAAGCGGGACATCATCCGGGTGGTCACCCCCGGTACGGTCATTGAAAGCAGTATGCTGCAGGACGACCGTAACAACTACATTGCCAGCCTGTACCTCAAGGGCAAAAAGGCCGGTCTGTGCTTTGCGGATGTTTCCACCGGTACGGCGCATATCACCGAACTGACGGCAGATAAGATCGCCCCGGCGGTCATTACCGAGCTGTGCCGCTACCATCCCAGCGAGGTGCTGCTGAACCCCGGTCTGCTGGACTGCCGCGAGGTGACCGCCTACATCAAAAAGAACATGAGCTGCTCGGTGGAACTGGTCGAGGACGAGCGCTATGCGCCGGGGCTGGTGGCGTCTGCGCTGGAAGAGCAGTTTGGCCGCGACTGGCCGCAGACCACCGGCATAGCTGCCGAGGGTCTGGTGCGCTTTGCCATGGCCGCGCTGCTGGAATATCTGCACGATACCCAGATCAAGGGCGTGGAGCGGCTAAAGACCGTCATTACTTACAACGAAGCCCAGTTCATGCGGCTTTCACCGGTCACCCGCGCAAACCTTGAGCTGACCGAGACCCTGCGCGGACGCGAAAAGCGCGGCACCCTGCTGTGGGTGCTGGATAAGACCAGCACTGCCATGGGCAAGCGGATGCTGCGCAGCTGGATCGAGCAGCCGCTTATTTCCAGCTCGCTCATCAACCACCGCCTGAACGCCGTGGAGGCACTGGTGCGCCAGACCATGGTGCGCGGCGATTTGACCGAGGAACTGCATTACATCGCGGATCTGGAGCGCCTGATGACCCGCACGGTGTACGGCTCTGCCACCCCCAAAGAGATCTACACCCTTGCCCAGACCTGCGACCGTCTGCCCGGTCTGCGCAAGCAGGCGGAGGGCTGCAGCTGCCCGGAGCTTTCCGAGCTTGCCGCCAGCATCGACCCGCTGGAGGATATCAAGGCGCGCATTTATGCCGCAGTAGACCCGGACGCACCCTCCACCCTCAAGGATGGCGGCGTCATTGCCAAGGGTTACCATGCCGAGGTGGACGAGCTGCGCTCCATCCGCGACAACACCAAGGGGGTGCTGGCGCAGCTGGAAGCCCGCCTGCGGCAGGAGACAGGCATCCCCAAGCTGAAGATCGGCTATAATCATGTGTTCGGCTACTTCATCGAGGTGAGCAACTCCTACAAAAACCTTGTGCCGGAGACCTATATCCGCAAGCAGACCCTCACCTCCGGCGAGCGGTACATCACGCAGGAGCTGAAGGAGCTGGAAAGCAAGATCCTTGGCGCACACGAGCGGCTCATCTCGCTGGAGCGCCGCCTGTTTGACGAACTGCTGGAGAGCATCGGTGCCCAGCTGGACCGTATCCAGCGCACCGCCAATGCTATCGCCCAGCTGGATGTACTGGCTGCGCTGGCGCAGGTTGCAGCGGAAAATAACTACTGCCGCCCCATGGTGGACGACAGTGATGTGCTGACCATCACCGAGGGACGTCACCCGGTGGTGGAGCAGGTGCTCAAGGGCAGTATGTTCGTGCCCAACGATACTACCCTCAACTGCACCACCGACCGCTGTCTCATCATCACCGGCCCCAACATGGCGGGCAAATCTACCTATATGCGTCAGAATGCCCTCATTGCGCTGATGGCACAGATCGGCTCCTTTGTGCCGGCTGCCAGCTGTCATGTGGGCGTGGTGGATGCCATTTTCACCCGTATCGGTGCATCGGACGACCTTGCCGCAGGCCAGTCTACCTTTATGGTGGAGATGACCGAGGTGGCCGAAATTTTGAAAAACGCCACCGCTAAGAGCCTTGTGGTGCTGGACGAGATCGGCCGCGGCACCTCCACCTTTGACGGCATGAGCATTGCCCGCGCCGTGGTGGAGCATATCGCAGACCCTGCCAAAGGACTGGGCTGCAAGACCCTGTTCGCCACCCACTACCACGAGCTGACCGAGCTGGAAGGCACCGTGGAAGGCGTAAAAAACTACAACATCGCGGTCAAAAAGCGCGGCGAGGACATCACCTTCCTGCGGCGCATCGTGCGCGGCCCCGCCGACGATAGCTACGGCATCGAGGTGGCAAAGCTGGCTGGTCTGCCCGGCAGCGTGACCCGCCGCGCCCACGAAGTGCTGCGCACGCTGGAAGCATCTGCCCCCAAAAACAAGGTGGAGCAGATGGATTTTGACGCCTTGCAGGAGTACAATTCCCCGGCAGTGCCCAGCGAGATGATGGAAAAGCTGGAGACCGTGGATGTGGAAACACTTACTCCCATTGAAGCGCTGAACTTTTTGTACGAGCTGAAAAAGACCCTCAAGGGCAGCCTGAACGGCTGACCATAAAATCAACCACAGGGGAGGGAAAATACCATGGCAGTCATCCATGTTCTGGATAAGCATACCGCTGAACTGATCGCCGCCGGTGAGGTGGTGGAGCGCCCGGCATCGGTGGTCAAGGAGCTGTTAGAAAACTCCATCGACGCCGGTGCAACGCAGGTCACCGTCAGCATTGAATCCGGCGGCGTAAAGCTGATCGAAATCAGCGATAACGGCACCGGCATTGATGCTGAGTATATCCCGACGGCCTTCATCCGCCACGCCACCAGCAAAATCGAAAAGCCGGACGACCTGAACAGCATCCATACGCTGGGCTTCCGCGGCGAAGCACTGGCTTCCATTGCCAGCGTGGCGCGGGTAGAGCTGCTCACCCGCACCGAGGTGGACGAGTTTGCCACCTGCTACCGCATCGCCGGCGGCGAGGAGCAGGGCAGGGAGCCTGCCGCCCGCGCCGTGGGCACCACCATCCGGGTGCAGGACCTGTTCTACAACACCCCCGCCCGCATGAAGTTCCTCAAAAAGGACTCCAGCGAGGGCACCTTTGTGGCAGATAACGTAGGTCATGTGGCACTCAGCCACCCGGAGGTCAGTGTCAAATTCATCCGGGAAGGCAAGCTGCAATATGTCACCCCCGGCGATGGTCAGCTGCGCAGCGCCGCCTATGCGGTGCTTGGCCGGGAGTTCAGCCGCGACCTCATCGAGGTGCACTCCGAGGAAGGGTTGTACCGGGTCAGTGGTCTGATCACCCCGCCCAAGAGCTGCCGCGCCAGCCGCAGTATGCAGCATTTCTACATTAACGGTAGATATGTGCGCAACCGCACCATCATGGCGGGCATGGAAATGGCCTTTAAGGGCACGACCATGCAGGGCAAGTTCCCGGGCGGCATCCTGCTGCTGGAAATGCCCACCGACCTTGTGGACGTCAATGTCCACCCCGCAAAGATCGAAGCTCGCTTTGCCCGGGAAAACGACGTGTTCGATGTCGTTTATCATGCGGTCAAGCTGGCGCTGGCACAGCCCGGCACCGGGGAACGCCGCTTTACCTTTGAAGCGGACAAAAATGAGAAATCCGAAAAAGAAAACGATACAAAGAACGAAAATGCTGTAAAGAATAATCACTTTACAGGACTTTCCGCCGTCATTCCGGGTCAGGCAGACCCCGGTACGCTGCCCGCGCAGCGCTGGGAAGCCCCGTCGCAGCAGCGCCCCGCTGCTACACCGGTGAAAACCCCGGCTTTTACGGCAGATACCCCGTCGGTACAGCCCGCACGGCCTGCCCGCGCGGCTGCTGCTGTGCCCTCGTGGCGGCAGTCTGCCCCCGCAGAGGACATTCTGGATCCGGTGGTCACCCTCCACAGCCCGGAAAAACCGGATGCAACCGAAGTCCAGCCCGCGCCGCAGCCCTTCCGGGCAGCTGCCGGTGAAGCGCAGCTGGATGTGCACCCGGAAACGGACACCGCAGCCGACCCGCTGCTGGATCACATGGCGGCATGGAACACCGTACCCGCCGCCCCGGAGATCGAAGCCGCCACGGTGCCCTATCAGCCGGAAGAACCCGAACAGCCGGAACAGCCGGAGCAGCTGGGCTTTGATGTACCGCAGGGAGAAGAGCCGCTGCGGTATGTGGGCGAAGTTTTCCGCACCTATATTCTGGCAGAGCGGGGAGACGAGCTGTGCCTGATCGACAAGCACGCCGCCCATGAGCGCCAGCTGTACGAAAAACTTGCTGCCAACTACGGCAACGTGCCCAGCCAGCTGCTGCTGCAACCCGCCGCCATCGACCTTTCCGCAGAGGAAAAGCAGGCGCTGCTGGAAAACCAGCCCCTGCTGGAAAACGCCGGGCTGGATGTGGCGGACTTTGGCGGCAGCACCGTGCTGCTGCGCGCCGTGCCTGCGGACGTAGAGCCGCAGAACGCCGAGGACTTGCTGGTGGAGATCGCCGACCGCCTGCTCAAGGGCAGCCGGGACGCACTGAACGAGCACACCGAGTGGGTGCTGCACTCCATCTCCTGCCGCGCCGCCATCAAGGCGGGGGACAAGTCCTCCCCGCAGGAGCTTATGGCACTGGCCGAGAAGATCCTCTCCGGCGAGGTGCCGCCTTTCTGCCCCCATGGTCGTCCCTGCGTGCTCAAACTTACCCGAAAGGAGTTGGAAAAGCAGTTTGGACGCATCGTGTAATGCAAAACCCGCCGTGGTGGCTGTGGTAGGCCCCACCGCCACCGGCAAGACCGCGCTGGGCGTTGCGCTGGCGCAGCGGTTCTCCGGCGAGGTCATCAGCGCCGACTCCATGCAAATCTATAGAGGTTTGGATGTGGGCACTGCCAAGATCACCCCGCAGGAGACCTGCGGCATCCCGCACCACGGCGTGGACATCCTCACCCCGGAAAAGACCTTCAGCGTGGCGGATTTCACCGCGCTGGCAGGGGAGTATATTCAGGATATCACCGCCCGGGGGCATCTGCCGCTGCTGGTAGGCGGCACCGGACTGTATGTGCAGAGCCTTTTGTACGGGGTGCGCTTCACCGCCGAAAAAGCCCCGGACGGCCTGCGCGAGCAGCTGACCGCCGAGTTGGAAGCCATCGGCCCGGAAGCCATGTACGCAAAACTGCAAGCCGTGGACCCGGAAGCCGCCGCTACCATCCACCCCAATAATAAGGTGCGGGTGCTGCGGGCACTGGAGCACTACCACGCCACCGGCAAGCGTCTCAGCGAACAAAAAGCCGATTCGCTACCGCCGGAGCGTCCCTACCGCAGCCTTGTGCTGGGGCTGGATTTCCCGGACCGTGCAGCGCTGTACCGCCGCATTGACCTGCGGGTGGACAAAATGCTGGAAGCCGGGCTTTTAGCCGAAGCGGAATACGTCTGGCGCAACCGCGAAGCCTTTCGCACTGCCGCACAGGCCATCGGTTATAAAGAATTTTTTCCGTATTTTGAGCAGACTGCAGCGCTGGATGCCTGCACTGAAAAACTCAAACAGGCTTCCCGTAACTACGCCAAGCGCCAGCTGACATGGTTCCGCCACATGGACGGGGTCACATGGCTGGATGCCGGGGCTGAAGACGTGCGGCAGACCGCCCTGCGCCTGACCCAAGACTTTTTATCGAAAGGATGATCCTTATGCCGGAAACCCCTCAGGAACCGCGCCACAAGCTCTCTGCGCTCACCACGCTGGCAGTTGTGATGGCCACCTTTTTGCTGGCGGCGGCAGTGTATGTCTGCTGGCAGGCGGCGCACATCCTTTTCCCCCAGAACGTCTACGAAACGGCGCTGCCCATCACCATCTCCGATACCATTGAAGCGGACGGCGTGCTGCTGTTTGACGAGACCTGCATTTCCGGCAGCGGCAATCTGGGCTACCTTGTCTCGGACGGCGAGCGGGTGTCGGCGGGTACTGCCGTTGCAGAACTGTACACCGATGCCAATCAGGCGGTGCTGCGCCAGCAGCTGACCCAGCTCACCGGCCAGATCGACCTTTTGCAGCGCTCCCAGAACACCGCAGCCACCCAGCTGGACGGCCTGCTCAAGGAGCGCTCCGGTGCGCTGTATGACCTGCTGGATGCACTGGATACCGCCCGTTACAGCGATGTGGACGAAAGCGCGGACACCTATCTGCTGGCACAGAACAAGCTGTGGATCACCACCGGCGATACCGCAGGCTTTGCGGACCAGATCGCGCTGCTTGCCCAGCAGGCACAGACCGTGCAGGCACAGCTGGGCAACCCCACTCAGATTCTCGCCCCCACCACCGGCTACTTTGTCCGAGCCGCCAGCAGCGGACGGCTGAACGCCGGGGCTGCGGACATTCTGGCGCAGAGCCCGGAGCAGCTCAAGGCCTATCTGGATTCCGACCCCGAGATGCCGCTGGATGGCTGCGTGGGCAAGCTGGTGGCCGGGTTCAGCTGGCAGTATGCCGGGGTGTGCTCGGCCAAACAGGCCGAAAAGCTGCTGGGCTCGGACGGCAAACCCCTGCGCACGGCAGTGGAGATCAGCTTCCCCGGTCAGAGCGACGCTGCCTTGCGCGCCACTGTCGCCGAGGTGACCATTGATGCAGAGCAGGATATTGCCCGCTTTGTGCTGCGCTGCAACTCCATCAACGGCGATGTGCTGTGCCTCAACCACGCCCGCGCCCGTATCAGCACCAGCGAGAGCACCGGCTTGCGGGTGCCTGCCGCAGCGGTACACTACCTGAAAGAGGACGGCACCGAGGCCGAGACGCAGGGTGAAAACTATATCCCGGGTGTGTATGTCAAATACGGCAACATCGCCCGCTTCTGCAAGATCGACCCCGTGGATGCCGACCATCCGCTGGTTACGGAAGGGGATTACATCCTTGTTTTGCCCAAGGGAACGGACGGTTCCGTCAGTCAGGTAAGGCTTTATGACGAAATAATCGTCTCGGGACAAAATTTATATGACGGAAAACTTTTGTAGTTATTGACATCTGCTGAAAAAAATCAGATAATAGTAAAAGCTATTTGCATTCTTTTTGCAAAGAACGCCAGGCAGCCGGGCGCTGCCCGAATGAAAGGAGCAGATAATTATGTCTTTGCTGGATAGCATTAAGAAGGGCCTGATGGGCGAAGGGGACGAGTACGAGGATCAGTACATCGATGACGGCCCCCAGATGGTGAACAACAACAACAGCGGCGTCGGCATCGGGATGGACGAAGAGACCGAGGAGCCTGCCGAGGGCACCAGCAAGAAGAACAAGGTGGTCAACATCCATGCCACCACCCAGCTCAAGGTGGTTCTGGTCAAGCCCGAGCGGTTTGAGGATGCCAGCACCATTGCCGACCATCTGAACAATAAGCGCACCGTGGTGCTGAATCTGGAGTCCACCAACAAGGAGGTCTCCCGCCGTCTGGTGGACTTTCTGTCCGGCGTGGCCTATGCCAACAACGGCCAGATCAAGCGCGTAGCCAACAGCACCTTTATCATTACCCCGTACAACGTGGATATCATGGGCGATCTGCTGGACGAGCTGGAGAACAATGGCGCATTCTATTGATCCGGCAGTCGGCGCGGTGCGGGGCTTTGTGCCCGCCCGCAACGATGAGGAACGCTATCTCATGCGGCATATCGAGGATCTTGCCAATGCGGCTTTTTCCCGCAGCATAGCCCGGTACTCTGCATTTCTCAGCGACCGGGAACAGGATCTTGCCCGGGCGGCACTGGGGCGTGCCGGTGTGCGGGACGGCTGGCGCTTTGACGGCGGCTGGCCCGAGGCTGAGCGCCGGGTGCTTTGTCTGGAGCCGGAGTACAGCTACGGGGAGTGCCCGGTGCGCTGCGTACAGCTGCAATGCCGGGGGCTGCCCGGGGCAGCGCTTCCCGCGCACAAGGACTATCTGGGCAGCCTGATGGGGCTTGCCCTCAAGCGCGAGGCGCTGGGCGATATCCTTCTGCCTGCCGATGCGCCGGGCACAGCCTATGTGTTCGCACTGGAGCCGGCAGCAAAGCTTATCTGCCGGGAGCTGTGCCAGGCGGGTCGCACCGAGGTGTCCACCCGCCTGCTGGAACCGGACGAGATCCCGGCCTTCCCGGCACCGGAGCGGCAGCTGCTCACCGCTACCGTGTCCTCCCTGCGGCTGGACGCAGTGCTTTCTGCCATGCTGCACGTCAGCCGCGGTACCGCTGCGGAGCTGATCGAGGCGGGCAGGGTAGAGATCAACCATCTGCCGGTAGAAAAGCCCCATGCCCCCGTATACGAGCAGGATGTGTTCACCGTGCGCGGCAAGGGGCGCTTCCGGCTGACCGCATTGCCCGGGAAAAGTAAAAAAGATCGTTCGATCATTGAGTTCTTTCAATATTAAAAGCTATGGGAGGAAATGACTATGCTGACTCCGCAGGATGTCCGCTCTGTACAATTTGAAAAAAACCTCCGCGGCTACCGTACAGAGGACGTGGATCGTTTTCTGGACAAGGTCGAGGAGCAGCTGCAGCAGAACGATGCGCAGGCAGAGCAGCTGCGCAAGCAGATCGCAGATCTGACCGCAGAGAACCAGAAGCTCAAGGGCGAGCTGCAAAGCTTTGAGGCTGACGGCGATATGCTCAAGAGCGCGCTGATCAACGCCCAGCGCATGGGCGAAAACGTGATCCGCGAAGCAAACCAGAAGGCCGAGGAGATCATCCACCGTGCAAACCTGCGGGGCGACGATATCATCCGCGATGCCAACGAGCTGCTGCAAAAGGCAAGCGACCGCGCAGACGAGATCGAGAACGAAGCTAATGAGAAGCGTATGGCGGAGGAACGGGAGTACGACCGCGTCCGTCTGGAGGTCACCCGCTTCAAGGCCGATGTGCTCAATTTGTACCGCAGCCATGTGGAGTCTTTGAGCCGTCTGCCGGAGTTCCAGAAGGAAACCAAGGAAGCTACACAGGACGCCCCCGCACAGGACGCAGAGCCTGCGCAGGAGACTGCCGCAGAGCAGCCCGCCGCACAGCCTGATGCTGCCCCCGCAGCCGACGCTGCAGCAGCTCCGGCCGAGCAGCCTGCCGAAACGACCAAAACCACCGAACCTGCCGCCCCTGCCGATGACGACAAGGCGGCTGACAGCAGCGAGGATTTCTGGGCAAAGGACGAAAGCCAGCTCAAGCTGGACCCGCCTCCTGCTGATATGAAGCCGGACGAGCCGGACTATGATGCTTTTCAGGGCGTCAAGTTCAGCGAGTAAGGCACCCAACGCAAAAATAGAGGAGAGTGTAAACCATTGGCTAAGAACAAATCGCAGTACGACAGTACGTTGAATCTGCCCAAGACCCTGTTCGAGATGCGTGCCGGCCTGCCCAAAAAGGAACCGGTCATGCTCAAGGATTGGGACGACAACGACCTGTACAACCAGCTCATGAAGCACAATGAGGGCAAGCCCCAGTTCATTCTGCACGACGGCCCTCCGTATGCAAACGGCAATATCCACATGGGCACTGCCCTGAACAAGATCATCAAGGATATCATTATCCGCGAAAAGAACATGGAGGGCTATCAGGCTCCCTATGTGCCCGGCTTTGATACCCACGGCCTGCCCATTGAGCTGAAGGCTCTGTCCTCGGTCGGCGACAAAAAGAAGGACATCTCCAAGCTGGAGCTGCGCCAGATCTGTGAAAAGTTTGCCACCGAGCATATCGACATCATGAGCGACCAGTTCAAGCGTCTGGGCGTTATCGGTGACTTCGAGCACCCCTACCTGACCCTGAAGCCTGAGTTTGAGGCTCGTCAGATCGAGATCTTCGGCGAGATGGCCAAGAAGGGCTACATCTACAAGGGCCTTAAGCCCGTGTACTGGTGCCCGGACTGCCGCACTGCGCTGGCGGAAGCCGAGATCGAGTACGGCGAGGACGACTGCGATTCCATCTTTGTGCGCTTCCACGTCTCGCAGGATCCCAACGGTGTGCTGGCAAAGTACGGCATCCCCATGGATAAGACCTACTTCGTCATCTGGACCACCACCACTTGGACCCTGCCCGCCAACGAGGCTATCTGCCTGAACGGTCAGTTCGAGTATTCCTTCGTCAAGATCGGCGAGGAGTACCACATCATGGCTACCGATCTGGTCAAGAGCGTCATGGACGCCTGCCACATCGAGAACTACGAGATCGTGGGCGAGCCTGTTTCCGGCGCTGAGTTCGAGCTGATGCGCTACAACCACGTCTACCTGCCCAAGGAGGGCTGGGTCATTCTGGGCGACCATGTCACGCTGGAAAGCGGTTCCGGCTGCGTGCATACCGCAGGCGGCCACGGCGTGGACGACTTCAACGTCTGCCAGAAGTATCCGCAGGTGCCCATCACCGTGCCTGTGGACGACGGCGGTTACCTGACCGAGCTGGCCGGTAAGTACGCTGGGCAGCGCGTGTGGGCAGCCAACAAGACCATTCTGGCCGACCTGACTGCTTCCGGTGCTGTGATGGGTCAGGTGCACATCAAGCACCAGTACCCCCACTGCTGGCGCTGCCACAACCCCATCATCTTCCGCGCTACCGAGCAGTGGTTCTGCTCCATTGCCAAGTTCCGCGAGGACGTGTACAAGGCCATTGATACCGTCACTTGGATGCCGGATTGGGGTCACGACCGCATGACCGGCATGGTGCGCGACCGCAACGACTGGTGCATCAGCCGCCAGCGCACTTGGGGCGTGCCCATCCCCGCCTTCTACTGCAAGAAGTGCGGCACCTACCACATTACCGATGCTACCATCAAGGCTGTCAGCGCCCTGTTCCGCAAGGAAGGCTCTGACGCATGGTATAAGTACGATGCCGAGCAGATCATCCCCGCAGGCGAAGTGTGCGAGAAGTGCGGCGCTTCCGAGTGGGAGAAGGATACCGACATCATGGACGTCTGGTTCGACTCCGGCTCTACCCACGCCGCCGTGCTGGACGAGCGTCCCGAGCTGCGTTTCCCCGCCGATATGTATATGGAAGGCGGCGACCAGTTCCGCGGCTGGTTCCAGTCCAGCCTGCTGACCAGTGTTGCAAGCAAGGGCTGCGCACCCTATAAGTCCGTGCTGTGCCACGGCTGGGTGGTGGACGAGCAGGGCAAGCAGATGCACAAGAGCGCCGGCAACGGCGTGGAGCCCAGCGAGATCATCAAGGACTACGGCGCCGATATCATCCGCCTGTGGGTGGCTTCTTCCGACTACACCGTGGACGTGCGCGCCGGCAAGAACATCTTCAAGCAGCTCAGCGAAGCTTACCGTAAGATCCGCAACACCGCCCGCTTCATTCTGGGCAATCTGGACGGCTTTGACCCCAACACCGATTGTGTTGCAGACGACCAGCTGCAGGATATCGACCGCTGGGCACTGGCTGCGCTGGATGACCTGATCGCCAACACCAACGCAGGCTACGCTGTGTACGACTTCAACAAGGTCTACCACGCCGTGTACAACTTCTGCGTGGTGGCTATGTCCAACTTCTATCTGGACGTCACCAAGGATCGTCTGTACTGCACCAACGGCGCAGCCCGCAAGGCCGCCCAGACCACCATGTACAAGATCCTTGTCGCTCTGGACAAGATCATTGCCCCCATCCTGTGCTTCACCAGTCAGGAGATCTGGGACTTCATGCCCAAGACGGAGGGTATGAACAAGTATGTGGTGTTCGAGCAGATGCCCAAGGCCGGCCAGTACGCCGCCGACGATGCTTTCAAGGCAAAGTGGGCACAGCTCATCGCCGTGCGCGACGAGGTCAAGAAGGTGCTGGAGCAGGCCCGTGCCGAAAAGCTCATCGGTGCTTCTCTGGAAGCTTCCGTCACCCTGTACTGCAGCGATGCCGTCTATGACCTGCTGAACAGCATCCCCATGGACGAGCTGGCCGACCTGATGATCGTCTCCCATATGGAGCTGGTCAAGGGCGAGGGCGGCGCTGCCAGCGCTGTCGAGGGCTTGGGCGTTGCAGCTGCACACGCCACCGGCGACAAGTGCGAGCGCTGCTGGAAGTACTCTGCTTCCATCGGCAGCCATCCTGCACACCCCACCCTGTGCGCACGCTGCGCCAGCGTTGTGGAAGCATAAGCGTCCCGCATCAATACAAATCTGTTTTGTAAAAAGGGCGGCGCTCCCTTGACCGGGGAGCGCCGTTTTTTATAACAGAAACGAGGTAGCTAATGGCATTTGTTCTCTTCAATCTGGCGGCTGTGGCGGCACTGGTCGGCATCGACCAGCTGATCAAGCTGTGGGCGGTGCAGGCGTTGCAGCCGGTAGGCGCTATGCCGTTCATCCCCCATGTAGTGGAGCTGCGGTTCGTGCTCAATCAGGGCATGGCTTTCAGCCTGCTCAGCGGCAAGCAGCTGTTCCTGATCATCGCCACCAGTGCGGCGCTGCTGGCAGTGGCCTATGGGCTGTTCTTCCGCAGCCGCGGCAAGCGCTTGCAGCAGGCAGCACTGGTGCTGGTGCTGGGCGGCGGTATCGGCAACCTGATCGACCGTGTGCTCAACGGCGAGGTAGTGGACTACATCAACCTGCTGTTCATGCGCTTTGCCGTGTTCAATTTTGCGGATATCTGTGTTTGCGTGGGTGTGGCACTGTGGGTGCTGGTGATCTTTCTGGATGAGCTCCATGCCGATGATGCCGCCAAGGAGCAATAAACCATGGAACAGCGTGAATTTATCGTAGAGCAGGAGACTGCCGGGCAGCGCATCGACCGCTTTCTCAGCGGCGAGGACACCGGCCTGTCCCGCTCGGCGCTGCAAGCGCTGGTGGCCGAGGGTCATGTGCAGTGCAACGGCAAGGCTGTGGCCAAAAGCCTGAAACTCAAGGCAGGGGATACCGTGCTGCTGGAGATCCCGGACGCAAAGCCCATCGAGGCCGTGCCGCAGGATATCCCGCTGGACATCGTCTACGAGGACTCCCATCTGCTGGTGGTCAACAAGCCCAAGGGCATGGTGGTGCACCCCGCACCCGGCAACCCGGACGGCACGCTGGTCAACGCCCTGCTGTGGCACTGCAAGGGCAGCCTTTCCGGCATTGGCGGCGAGATCCGCCCCGGCATCGTCCACCGCATCGATAAGGACACCAGCGGCCTGCTGGTGGTGGCGAAGGACGACGCTACCCACATCGGCCTTTCCCAGCAGATGGCGGTGCACAGCGTAGAGCGCGCCTACCAGACGGTGGTCTACGGCGGCTTTACGCAGGACGAGGGCTTTGTGGAAGCAAACCTCGGCCGCAGCAAGACCGACCGCAAAAAAATGGCGGTCTACCCGGCCACCGAGCCCCACACCAAGTACGCCTACACTGGCTATAAGGTGCTGGAGCGGCTGGGCGAGTTCACCCTGTTGGAATGCCGCCTAAAGACCGGCCGCACCCATCAGATCCGCGTACACATGGCCTCCATCCACCATCCGGTAGCGGGGGACCCGGTGTACGGCCCTCACAACTGCATCACCAGCCTGCACGGCCAGTGCCTGCACGCCAAAACGCTGGGCTTTATCCACCCCATCACCGGGGAGCAGCTGCGGTTCGATTCCGAGCTGCCGGACTACTTTACCCATTTTCTCGCAACACTCAGGAGGAAAAACACATGAACGATTCTCTGGCATCCACTCTGGTGCTCTGTGATCTGGATAACCTGCTGCTGGGCGAGGATGGCAATCTGACCCAGGTGGTGCGGGATGTTTTGCAGTTGTTCAGCAGCCGCGGCGGCAGACTGACTGTTTTTTCGCAGCGCTCTCCGCGCGCCGTGCGCTCCATTCTGGGCAGCGTGCGTCTGGCAGCGCCTGCGCTGGTGTGCGGCGGTACCATGGCCTACCACTATGCCGACGGCAACCGGGTGCCCCTGTGCAGCTTTGCCCAGCAGCAGGAGCTTTTTACCTGCCTGCCGGATACCCCCGGCGTGGGTGTCGCCGTGCAGATGCAGGACGGCACCACCCGGGTACTGCGCATGAGCAATGCGTTGGAGCGCCATCTGCGGCAGGAGTGGACCCCGTATCTGCTGGCAAACGCCGCCGACATCCGCCCCGAGCAGGTGCTGCGGGTGCTGCTGTATCAGGACGGCAAGTCTGTACCCCTGATCTCGCTGGCTGAAAAGGCCATCGGGGATCGTGTTGCCCTGCTGGGCGAGCGTATCGCCCCGGACACTCTTGTTCTCACCCCGAAGCGAATCTCCGGCCGGGAAATGCTGGACACCGTCTGCGCCATGGCGCAGGTGGGCGCGGAGCAGGTCCTTGCGCTGGCGGGCGGTCAGCCCATGCTGGAGCTGGTGCAGGCTGTAGAGCACAGCGCAGTGGCCGCCGATGCCCCGGCAGAGCTGCGCCTTGCCGCCGAGCAGATCACCCTGACGGATGCCGCCGGTGGCGCTGCTGTGGAGGTTTTGTACCGCATGGTGCGTGCTGCTGAAAAATCCGTGTAAAATTTGTGCAAAGCCCTCTGCTATTTTCCCGCAGAGGGCTTTCTTTTTAGCAAAAAATCAGGTAGAATGGGGAGGAGGACCTATGCCGAACCAAAAGCACCGCGAGGGGCTGTTTTTTCTGCTGTGCCTTGCCGCCGCAGGGATCTGTGCAGGGCTGGCGTTCCGGTTTGCAGTGCCGCTGCAAGCACAGACCCCGCAGACACTGCCGGACACAAAGGCGCTGGCGGAGTACACACAGGTGGAGCTGAACACAGCCGATGCAGACGCTTTGTGCACCCTACCCGGCGTCGGTCCCCGCAATGCACAGGCTATTCTGGACTACCGGGCGCAGTACGGTCCGTTTGCACAGGTGGAGGATGCCGCGCAGGTGCCGGGCATTACCCGCGCAATGGTGGATTCATGGGCAGGACAGGCGTATGTCCGCTAGGGCGCAGCCCGCTTTCTGCCTTGGTCAAAGAGGAAATACGGAGATATATTGTTATGAGTGACGAATCGATCTTTATCAACCGCGAACTGAGCTGGCTGGATTTCAACCGCCGCGTTCTGGCGCTGGGCAAGGACAAAAACGTCCCGCTGGGCGAGCGGATCAAGTTTCTGGCAATTTACGGCTCCAATCTGGACGAGTTTTTCATGGTGCGCGTGGGCTCCTTGCAGGAGCGCGCAAACCTTGAGCAGAGCAAGACCAAAAAGGAAAAGCGGGAAAACAAGACCAACATGACCGCCGCCGAGCAGCTGGCCGCCATTATGCCCAAAACGGCGCAGCTGCAGGAGGAATGCGATAAATTCTACGCAAAAGCGCTGGAAAATCTGGCGGAGAACGGCTACCATAAGGTGGATTTCGACCACCTGACCAAGGAAGAAGAGCATCTCTGGAAAAAATACTTCCAGTCGGAACTGTTCCCCATCCTCAGCCCGCAGATCGTAGATAACCGCCACCCGTTCCCGTTTTTGCGCAACAAGGAGATCTACCTTGGCGTGCTGCTCAAGGAAAAGCACACACAGGAGCAGAGCCTTGGCATCGTGCCCATCTCCAGCCAGATGGAGCGGATGCATTTTATCAAAAAGGACGGCGCTGTGCAGTTTGCCCTTACCGAGGAGCTGGTGCTGCACTATGCGTCCAACATCTTCGGCAAGGATTCCATTCAGGAAAAATGCCTGTTCCGGGTCACCCGCAACGCGGATATCGATGTAAAAGAGGGCATGATGGATCACGATATTGATTATCGCGAGATCATGACCGAGCTGCTCCGGCGCCGCCGCAAGCTGGCCGCTGTCCGTTTGCAGATCACGCCCGCCCCCGCACCGGAGGTGGAGCGGCTGCTGTGCAGCCGTCTGGAACTGACCCGCAAGCGGGTGTTCTTGCAAAAGAGCCCGCTGGACCTGAGCTTCTTCTTTAAGCTTTCCGGCCGCATGGAGACCGAGGGTCACCCGGCGCTGTTTTACACCCCCGCACGCCCCATGCTGCCGCCGCCGGACTATGATCTTGCCACTGAGGTGCAGAAGCATGACGTGCTGCTCAGCTATCCGTACCAGTCCATCCGTCCCTTTATCACCATGCTCAAAAAGGCCGCACAGGACCCGGACGTCATCTCCATCAAGATGACTCTCTACCGCATGGCGCGGGAGTCTCAGATCGTGCAGGCGTTGATGGAAGCCGCCGAAAACGGCAAGGAAGTGGTGGCGCTGGTGGAATTGCGCGCCCGCTTTGACGAGCAGAACAACATCGACTGGTCCAAGCAGCTGGAAAGCGCAGGCTGCACCGTCATCTACGGCTTCGAGGACTACAAGGTGCACTCCAAGCTGACCCTCATCACCCGCAAGGGCGCAGAGGGCTACTCCTACATCACCCAGATCGGTACCGGCAACTACAACGAAAAAACCAGCGAACTGTATACCGATTATTCCTTCATCACCGCAGACGAGCGCATCGGCGAGGAAGCCTCCAAAGTGTTCCGCAATCTGGCCGTGCAGCAGCTCACCGAGGAAAGCGACAAGATGCTGGTTGCCCCGCTGCGCTTCAAGAGCGTGCTGCTGGACGAGATGGATCACGTCATCGCTGCCGCCCGCATGGGCCGCCCGGCTTCCATGATCCTGAAAAACAACTCCATCAGCGACCGGGATATCATCCTGAAATTGCAGGAAGCCAGCTGCGCCGGGGTGCGCATTGATATGATCGTGCGCGGCATCTGCTGCGTACGCGCAGAGGTGCCCGGCAAGACCGAGAATCTGCACATCCGCAGTCTGGTGGGACGGTATCTGGAGCATGGCCGCATTTACAGCTTCTTTGATGGCACCCACACCCGCATCTACATTGCTTCCGGTGACTTCCTCACCCGTAATACTGAGTGTCGTGTGGAGGTAGGCGTGCGGGTGGAGGATCCTGTTCTGGTGCAAAAGCTCACCGATATCCTTCAGCTGCAGCTGCGGGATAACGTCAACGCCCGGGTCATGGATGCCAGCGGCAGCTATCAGAAGGTGAAGCCCGCCGAGGGTGAGCCGCTGGTCAACGGCCAGATGGGTATGTACGAGCTGCTGCGCAACGACTGGCAGCGCCCCGAGCCGTGGAAGTGCACCACCTCCACCCCGGAAACGGAAAAACCGGCGGCAGTCTGTCAGGAAGTTACCGTGGAACAGCTCAAACAGGAGCTGCCCCATGTGTTCCAGCCCGCACCGGAAAAGGCAGAGAATGCCGCCCCGGCGGCGCAGCAGCCCGACCACTACGAGGCACTGGAACAGATGCTGAACAACAAGCCCCGCGCTGCGCAGCCCGCGCCGAAAACGCCCGCTGCACCCCGCCCGGCTGCAAAGCCTGCTGTCACCGCGCCCAAGAAAAAGAGCCTGCTGGAACGCATCGGGAACTTTTTCCGGCGCTGAGCTGTAAAATCATGTAAACCAAAACCGGAGCTGCTGCGCAGAGATTTGTGCGGCGGCTCTGCTTTTTTGTTTGTGTTCTCCTGTCTGCCGCTTGTGCATACACTTTTCAGGATAGGAGGGCGGGCGTATGCGGGTAAAACGGAGCGGACAGGCAGCAAAAATACGCAGACGGCGGTGGGGTATCATGGCACTTGTGTTGGCAGGGCTGGAACTCTGTCTGCTGGCAGCTTTGCCGGTGCAAGCTGCTCGGAACACGCAAAAGCACTGCTTTCCGCTGGATACCACGGCGTGGCGCGTCTCGGACGCCTACGGCGCGCGGACAGACCCCTTTACCGGCAAGTCTGCGTTCCATCGGGGACTTGACCTTGCCTGCGCGGCGGGCACGGCAGTGCAAGCGGTGCAGGGCGGGGTAGTGACTGCGGCGGCATACAGCCCAAGCTACGGCAACCATCTGCGCATCCTGCACCCGGATGGCTGCGAGACCCGCTACGCACACCTGCAATACCTCTATGTCCGCCCGGGAGAGGTGGTGCAGGCCGGGCAGACGCTGGGCACAGTAGGGCAGACAGGCCGCGCCACCGGTGCGCACCTGCATCTGGAACTGTGGCAGCAGGGCGCTGCCTGCGACCCCGCCGCCCTGTTGGAGAATGCCCCGTGAACCGGCTGCGGGTGGGGAAGCTTGTATTCCGGGACCCGGTGCTGCTGTGCGGTGTGGTGTACCTGCTGCTCTACTTTGATGCCAGCGGCTTTCTGCGGCTGGGACTGCTGGCGGCTGTTTTGCACGAGCTGGGGCACATCCTTGTCTACTGCATCCAGCAAAGGCGTCTGCCGGTCATCGAGGTGACCATGACCGGTTTTTGTATGCGTACGGCAGGGGAGAGGTTCTCCCCACTCCAGAGGTTCGTGCTTGCTGCCGCCGGGCCCGCAGTCAATTTTGCCCTTGCCGGGGTATGGGCGGTGCGTCTTGCGCAGACTGTCACTATCCGAGGCAGCGCGTTCTGGGCGGCGAATCTGCTGACCGGGCTGTTCAATCTGCTGCCGGTGCCGCCGCTGGACGGCGCACAGATGGCGGCGTGTGCAGGGGCGCTGTGGCAGCAAAAACACGGAAAGTGCACACAAACCGCCGGAAACGATTGCAAAACCGGCACATTTGGGGTAAAATAAAAAGAACGCAAAAAACGGATTGTTTATGGAGGACCCGATGTTTGATCCCAAACTGAAAGAAGCGCTGGGACGGGTGCAGAAGCCCGGCCGCTATACCGGCGGCGAGCCCGGCAGTATCTATAAAGAAAAGGATAAGGTAGATGTGCGCTTTGCCTTCTGCTTCCCGGATACCTACGAGGTGGGAATGTCCTTTCTGGGCGAAAAGATCCTGTACGAACTGCTCAACAGCCACGAGAACTGGTGGTGCGAGCGCGCCTTTATGCCTTGGCTGGATATGAAGGCGGAGATGGAGCGCCTGCAGCTGCCGCTGTACACCATGGAGAGCAAAGATCCCCTCACGGCCTTTGACGCCGTGGGCTTTACCTTGCAGTACGAGCTTTCCTACACCAATATCCTTGCCATGCTGGACTTGGCTGGCATCCCGTTCTATTCCAAAGACCGTGACGACCGCTGGCCGCTGATCGTAGCGGGTGGTCCCTGCGCCTGCAATGCGGAGCCTATCGCGGATTTCTTTGACGTCATCCAGCTGGGCGAGGGCGAGAACCAACTGCCCGCCATCTGCGCTGAGATCGAAAAGGCAAAGAAAGAGGGCATCTCCAAAAAACAGCTGCTGCTCAACATTGCAAAGATCCCAGGCGTGTACATCCCGGCTTTCTACGATGTCACCTACCACGAGGACGGCAGAGTAAAGGCCATCACCCCCAACGAGCCGGGCATTCCGGCGCGCATCACCAAAGCCATCATCAAGGATCTGAACCAGTTCGCCCCGCCCACCAACTTTGTGGTGCCCATGGTGGGTGCCATTCAGGATCGCGCCAGCATCGAGGTGCTGCGCGGCTGCGTGCGCGGCTGCCGGTTCTGTCAGGCGGGCTTTCTGTACCGCCCCATGCGCCAGCGCGATGCCAGTTTGCTGAACAAGGCCGCGCAGGATCTGTGTGCCAACACCGGTTACGAGGAACTGAGTCTTTCCAGCCTTTCCACCTCTGACCACGGTCAGCTGGAAGAGCTGCTGGATGATCTGAACGAGTGGGCGCCCAAGGAGCACGTCAGCCTGTCGCTGCCCTCCCTGCGTGTGGACAACTTCTCCCAGAGTCTCATCGAAAAAACCACCAAGGTGCGCAAGAGCGGACTGACCTTTGCCGCCGAGGCCGGTACTCAGCGTCTGCGCAACGTCATCAATAAAAACGTCACTTGGGACGAGATCGAAAAGACCTGCACCATCGCTTTCAATGCGGGCTACACTTCGGTCAAGCTCTACTTCATGATGGGTCTGCCCACCGAGACCATGGAGGATATCGAGGGCATTGCCGAAACCGCCCAGAAGGTGGTAGACCTCTACTACAAGAACACGAACCACGCCAAGGGACGCGGCGTGCAGGTGACCATCAGCTGCGCCTGCTTTGTGCCCAAGCCCCACACCCCCTTCCAGTTCGTGCCCATGGATACCGCCGAGACCCTGCAGGCCAAGCAGAAGCACCTGCTGGAAAGCGTGCACAGCCGCAAGATCAAGGTGAACTACCACGACAGTACCACCAGCTTTTTGGAGGGCGTGTTCGCCAAGGGCGACCGCCGCCTTGCCCCGGTCATCGTGGAGGCTTATAAGCGCGGCTGCTACTTCGATGGCTGGGAAGAGTGCTTCAAGTACGATACCTGGATGCAGACCTTTGCAGATCTGGGCATCGACCCCGCCTTCTACTGCCAGCGCCCCATCGCGCTGGACGAGGTGACCCCGTGGTCTCACATGGACTACGGCATCACCCACGAGTATCTGGTGCGGGAGTACAACAAGGCTCTGGCCGCCCAGACCACCCCGCCCTGCAACCGTGCCTGCAACGCCTGCGGCGCGAACCATCTGTTAGGAGGTCCCTGCTTTGATTACAGTCAGAATCTCGTTTGAAAAGAAAAATGAAGCCTCCTATATCTCCCTGCTGGACTTGCAGCGGGTGATGCAGCGGGTGCTCAAGCGCAGCGGTCTGCCGGTGTGGCATACGCTTGGCTTTAACCCCCATATCTACATGACCTTTGCCTGTCCGCTCTCGCTGGGGCAGGAGAGCGAGTGCGAGTGCGTGGACGTCAAGACCGAAGCCGAAGCTCCGGATTTTGCCCAGTGGCAGACCGCCCTCAACGCCATCATGCCCGCCGGTATCCATGTTACCCGGGTAGCTCCGGTGGAGATGAAGGCGGACAGCATCGCCTTTGCCTGCTACCGCATCAGCTACCCGGCGGCTGCCGCTGCGGTGCTGGAACAGTATAACGCGCTGGAAACGGCCCCTGTGGAAAAGCACAGCAAGCGCGGCAAAAAGATCATAGACCTTAAAGAGCATATCCCGCAGCTGCGCTATACCGCACTGGGGGACACTGTGCAGCTGGAACTTTGTCTGCCCGCCGCGCAGGAGCTGAACCTGAACCCCTCGCTGCTCACCGGTTTTCTGGAAGAAAAGTTCGGCCTGCCCGCCGCAAGCGCCAATATCCTGCGCACCAAATTTTTAACGGCAGACCGGCAGCTATTTGCCTGAAGCGGCGCAAAAGTCCGTCTATCAGGCAAAACAGAAAATTTTTGCAAGATTTTTCGCCAAATTGCTTGCATTCAAGCCGGTTTTGTGCTATCCTATTAGGGCGTTAGTGTCCGCTGAGACCACAGCGGGGTTAATGACAAGTATTTATCATTAAACGGGCGGTCCTCTGACGGCTATGCCGTGCATGAACGTCTAAAAACAAATGGAGGATTCAAAAATGGACGCACTGAAGATTATTTCTGAAGGCAGCATCAAGGCTGAAAAGCCTCAGTTCAACGTTGGCGATACCGTCCGCGTTGATGTTCGTATCAAGGACGGCGACCGTGAGCGCATTCAGGCCTTTGAGGGCACTGTCATCGCTAAGAAGCACGGCGGCGTTGCAGAGACCTTCACCGTTCGCCGCGTGGCTTACGGTGTCGGCATCGAGCGTGTCTTCCCCGTCAACAGCCCCTTCGTTGAGAAGGTCACTGTTGTCCGCAAGGGCAAGGTCCGCCGCGCAAAGCTGTTCTATCTGCGTGGCCGTACGGGCAAGGCTGCCAAGGTCAAGAGCGATATTTGATCATCCCCGATTTGAAACCGGGAGAAAAGGGACAACTTGTTGTCCCTTTTTTCTTTTTCAAAGCCCGGGCGTATGTGTAAAATCAGGAAAGGCTGGTGGCTAAGCTATGGAAAAACAGCAGCAGTCTGCCCCCGCAGTGCGCGGACAGGGCATACTGGAATGGTACGAAGCGCTTATCTCCGCAGCGCTGGTGCTGGTACTGATCTTTTCGTTTTTCTTCCGCATCATTCAGGTGGACGGGCGCTCTATGGTGCCCACCCTGACCCACGGCGATAAGCTCATTGTCTGGGCGGCAGGCTACACCCCGCAGCGGGGCGATGTGGTTATCGTGGACAGCTACACCGTCTACGGTAAGCCGTTGGTCAAGCGGATCATCGCCAAGGGCGGCGACACCATCAGCATCGACTACGACGCCGGTACGGTCACGGTGAACGGCGAACTTTTGCAGGAGGACTACATTGCAGCCCCTACCTATCTGGGCTACGATGTGCAGTTCCCGTTCACGGTGCCGGAGGGAACCCTGTTTGTGATGGGGGACAACCGCAACGAATCGCTGGACAGCCGCTCCTCCTATGTCGGCTGCATTGACGAGCGTGATATTCTGGGCAAGGTGCTGCTGTGCTTTATGCCCTTTACAGATTTTGGGGTGGTAAAATGAACGAAATGGATACCCGGTTTGCAAACCAGTACAATATTCAGTGGTTCCCGGGCCACATGACCAAGACCCTGCGCATGATGGAGCAGGAGATCCAGCACGTTGATGCCAGCCTTGTGCTGCTGGATGCGCGCATTCCGCTTTCCAGCCTGAACCCGGAGATCGAGCGCATCACCGACCGCAAGCCAAAGCTCTATGCGCTGAACAAGGCCGACCTTGCCGACCCGGCTGTGACCGAGGAGTGGATCCGCTACTTCCACGCCGCAGATGCCGGCTGCGTGGCCATCAGCGCCAAGCAGAAGGGCGGCGCAAACGCCGTGAAGGCGGCTATTGAAAAGGAACTTTCCGGCCTGCTGGAGCGCCGCCAGAACCGCGGCATGGGCGGCGCCAAAACGCAGGTGATGCTGTGCGGCATCCCCAACGTGGGCAAATCCACCTTTATCAACACCTTTGCAGGCTCTGCCCGCGCCAAGGCGGCAGACCGCCCCGGCGTGACCAAGGGCAAGCAGTGGGTCAGCACGGAAAAGTTTGACCTGCTGGATATGCCCGGCGTGCTGTGGAAAAAGTTCGATTCCAAGACCATCGCCTCTAATCTGGCCTTCATCGGTTCCATCAAGGACGATATTCTGGATGTGGAAGAACTGGCCATGAACCTGCTGGACGAGGTGCGCCGCAACTATCCCGACCTTGTGGCACAGCGCTACAAGCTGGATGCCGAAACGCTGGCGCTGCCGCCCTATGAGCTGCTGGAGGCCATTGGCCGCAAGCGTGGGCTGCTGGTGCGCGGCGGCGAGGTGAACACCGAGCGCTGCGCCATCATGCTGGTGGACGAGTTCCGCGCCTGCAAGTGGGGGCGCATCTCTTTGGAGCGCCCGCCGCAGCGGGACGATCTGGCCGACTTTGCTGAGGAGAACGAGGAATGAAGCGCCGCTCGGATGAGGAGATCTCGGCTCCGCTGTACGCCTTTGATGCCGAGGTACGTAGCCAGTACGGCTGCTTTGCCGGTGTGGACGAGGCCGGGCGCGGCCCGCTTTGCGGCCCCGTGTGCGTAGCGGCCTGTATTCTGGACCCGGAAAACCCGGTGTACGGCATCAACGATTCCAAAAAGCTGACCGAGAAAAAGCGCGAAGCACTGTTTGATGAGATCTGCGAAAAAGCGCTGGCCTACCGCATCATTTTTGTGGGGCCGGAGGTCATCGACCGGGAAAACATCCTGAACGCCACCATGGGCGGGATGCAGCAGGCGGTGGAAGAACTGGACATCGTGCCTAATCTGGTGCTGGTGGACGGAAACCGCACCCCTGCAGGCTTGCAGATCCCGGCACAGCCGGTGGTCAAGGGCGATGCCACCAGCGCCAGCATCGGCGCAGCCTCGGTGCTGGCCAAGGTCAGCCGTGACCGCTATATGCTGGAACTGGATAAGCAGTACCCGCAGTATCAGCTGGCAAAGCACAAGGGCTACCCCACAAAACTGCACTATGAGCTGATCGCGCAGTACGGCATCCAGCCGTTCTACCGCCGCAGCTTCCTCAAAAAGCAGGGCTACTGGCCGGAGAGCGGTAAATGAACCGCGCCGAGACCGGCCGCAGGGGAGAAGCAGCCGCTGCCCGCTGGTATCAGAAGCAGGGCGCGCAGCTGCTGGCGCATAACTATCATACCCGCATGGGAGAGCTGGATCTTGTGCTGCGGGAGCCGGATGGCACCATCGTCATCTGCGAGGTAAAGACCCGCAGCCAAGGGATGCTGCAGCGCCCCGCTGCCGCCGTAGACCCGGCCAAGCAGCACCGGCTGATCTGCGCTGCACAAAAGTATCTGCAGCAGACCGGCCAAAGCGAAGAACCGGTGCGTTTTGACGTTGCAGAGGTAGTTCCTCTTGACAGCGGGCGCTGGATGGTACATATTATAAAGGGTGCCTTTCTCTGCGAGACTTAGGCAGAAACCGTGGCACCGGTGGGAAGTATGCGGCAGAACGAGGGTTTTGCCGTGCAACCGGGAACGTGCCCGGCACGTTCCATGGCGAAAAGGAGCGATGACCATGCAGTTTTTCAGTACCAGAGATCAGAACCGCAAAGTAACCTCTTCTCAGGCAATTGCACAGGGGCTGTCCGATGAGGGTGGTCTGTTTGTGCCGGCAAGTTTTCCGCAGGTGGATGTAAAAGCCCTGTGCGGGCTGGATTACCCTGCGCTGGCAGCCGCCGTTGTGCGGGAGTACCTGACCGATTATGACCCCGCTTTCCTGACCGACGCCACCCGCAGCACCTACGGTGCTGCTTTCGGCGGTAAGGCAGGCTATCTTGCCCCGGTGGAAGGGGACACCTATGCCCTCGAGCTGTGGCACGGCCCGACCTGCGCCTTTAAAGATTACGCCCTGCAGCTGATGCCCAAGCTGCTGGTGGAAGCCAAAAAGAATCTGGGACGCACTGAAAAGACTCTGATCCTTGTGGCTACCAGCGGCGACACCGGCAAAGCTGCGCTGGACGGCTACCATGATATCCCCGGTGTGGAGATCGCTGTGTTTTACCCCACCGGCGGCACCAGCGAGATCCAGCGCTTGCAGATGGCAACGCAGGAGGGCGCTAATGTTGCCGTGTACGCCGTGCGCGGCAACTTTGACGATGCCCAGACCGGCGTGAAGAAGGTGTTCGGCGATAAGGCCATCGCTGCCGAGCTGGAAAAGCGGAACATCCGTCTTTCCAGCGCCAACTCCATCAACTGGGGCCGCCTTGTGCCGCAGATCGTCTACTATTTTGCCGCCTACGCCCAGCTGCTCAAGGCCGGTAAGATCACCTTCGGTGACGAGGTGGACTTCTGCGTACCCACCGGCAACTTCGGCGATATCCTTGCCGGTTATTACGCAAAGCAGATGGGTCTGCCTGTGGGCAAGCTGGTCTGCGCCTCCAACGAGAACAACGTGCTGACCGATTTCCTCACCACCGGTACCTACACCGCAAAGCGGGAGTTCTTCAAGACCACCTCGCCCAGCATGGACATTCTGGTGTCCTCCAATCTGGAGCGCCTGCTGTACCATGTGACCGGCAGCGATGCCGAGGTGGCGGGCTTTATGCAGCAGCTGGCTGCCACCGGCAGCTACACCGTCCGTCCCGAGACGCTGACCGCCATTCAGCAGACCTTCTCCTGCGGCTGGAGCAGCGAGGACGAGGTGGCAGGGGAGATCCGTGCCCGCTACGAAAAGGATGGCTACCTGTGCGATACCCACACCGCCGTGGCCTTCCATGTGGCTGCACAGAAAAAGCGTCAGGGCGTGCCCATGGTGGTGCTTTCCACCGCATCGCCCTTCAAGTTCCCCCGCAGTGTGCTGAGCGCACTGGGCAAAGCTGCCCCGGAAAACGATTTTGAAGCCATGCAGCAGCTGGAGGCTGCCACCGGTCATGCCGCACCGGCAAGCCTTGCCGCTCTGCGCAGCAAGCCGGAGCGCTTTGATACCGTCATTGCCCCGGAACAGATCGCCGAGGTGGCGCTGGGCTATCAGGCATAAGCTTCTGCGGACAGACAGAACAGGAGTAAACAGACTATGGCACTTTTTGTGCTTGGCGATCCCCATCTTTCTCTGGGCGCATCCAAGCCGATGGATATCTTTCCCGGCTGGAACGATTATGTGGACAGGCTGGAGAAAAACTGGCGCAAGCTCATCACCCCGCAGGATACCATCGTGCTGGCGGGGGATATCAGCTGGGCTATGCGCCTGACCGATACCCGCAAGGACTTTGCCTTTTTGCAGCAGCTGCCCGGGCAGAAGATCATCATGAAGGGCAACCACGATTACTGGTGGTCCACCGCCAACAAGATGAACGCCTACCTCAAGGCCGAGGGCTTTGATACCCTGCATATCCTGCACAACAATTCTTACAGTGTGGAGGGGTACGCCATCTGCGGCACCCGCGGCTGGCTGTTCGATGTGGGGGAACCCCATGATGAAAAGGTGATGAACCGCGAGATCGGCCGTCTGCGCATGAGTTTGCAGGCTGCGGAGCCCGGGCTGGAAAAGCTGGTGTTCCTGCACTATCCGCCGGTCTACACCGGCACCAGTGCCCCGGAGATCGTAGCCACCCTGAAGGAGTTCGGCATCAAGACCTGCTTCTATGGGCATCTGCATGGCAACGCCATCCGGTTTGCCGTACAGGGCGAGGTGGACGGCATCCGGTACAAGCTGGTAAGTGCCGATGGCCTGCGTTTCTGCCCCTACCGCATCAATTAACGGTGATAGAAAAGGGCAAAAACGACAAAATTTAAAAATTTGGTATGGCAATTGTGTCCAGAGCGTGCTATAATAAGTTTTGACGCGATTGTTGCACCCAATTGAGCGCGCGCGTCCCCGCATTCCGTGTGCATACAGCAAGGACGTGGTGCGCGGTTGCCCCGGGCAAAAACTTCCTGCCCTGAGCAATAGAATATTTGAGTGGAGGATAAACAAATGAATCTCATCAAGTGTGAAAAGCTCGAGAAGAGCATGGCAGAACTGCAGTTCTCCATCGACGCAGAAGCTTTCAAAAAGGCTGTTGCCGATGTTTTCAAAAAAGAGGGCAAGAAGTACCCTGTGCAGGGCTTCCGCAAGGGCAAGGCTCCCAAGGCTCTGATCGAGAAGATGTACGGCGCAGACGTCTTTACCTATGACGCCATCAACGAGCTGTTCCCGGAGGCTTTCGAGGCTGCCGTTAAGGAAGCCGGTGTGGAGCCCGTGGGCCGTCCTGAGGTCACTGTGGATTCTGCCAGCGAGGCAGAGGGCGCTACCCTGACCGTGAAGGTCGCCGTGAAGCCCGAGGTCAAGGTTGGCAGCTACAACGGTCTGACCGTGGAAAAGACTGTCCATACTGTTACCGACGAGGCTGTGGACGCTGAGCTGAAGCGTGTGCAGGAGCGCAACGCCCGTGAGCTGACCCGTGAGGGCGCTGCTCAGAATGGCGATATCGCTGATATCGACTTCGAGGGCTTTGTGGACGGTGTCGCATTCGAGGGCGGCAAGGCTGAGCACTACAACCTGACTCTGGGCAGCGGCAGCTTCATCCCCGGCTTTGAGGAGCAGGTCGTTGGCCACTCCGCCGGCGAGGAGTTCGATGTGAACGTCACCTTCCCCACCGAGTATCAGGCTGCTGAACTGGCCGGCAAGGCTGCTGTCTTCAAGATCAAGCTGCACGAGGTCAAGTACAAGGAGCTGCCCGCTCTGGATGACGAGCTGGCAAAGGACTGCTCCGAGTACGACACTCTGGACGAGTTCAAGGCTTCCATCCGCAAGAACAATCAGGAGCAGCTGGACAAGCAGGACGATCTGGCTGTTGAGAATGCTCTGGTCGATCAGGTCATCGAGAGCATGGAGGGCGAGATCCCGCAGGCTATGTACGATGTCCGCATGGACGAGATGGTCAACGACTTTGCTTTCCGTGTGGAGCAGCAGGGTCTGCGTCTGGAGGACTACCTGAAGTATATGGGTCAGTCCATGGAGCAGTTCCGCGCCGCTTTCATGCCGCAGGCTGAGAAGCAGGTCAAGATCGGTCTGGCTCTGGAGGCTGTTGCTGCTGCTGAGCACATCGAGGCTTCTGAGGACGAGATCAATGCCGAGATCAAGCGCATTGCTGACCAGTACAAGATGGAAGAGGACAAGGTGCGTGAGCTGGTCAACCTCGAGGATCTGAAGCAGGATCTGGCTCGCACCAAGGCCATCGACTTCATCAAGAGCCACGCTAACATCGTGGAGAAGCCCGCAGAGGCTGAGAAGGCTGCTGACGCTGAGTAATCAGTGCCGGGCCCTGTAAAGCGCCGCAGGCGTTTTATCAAAGGTTGTTAAAATTGACCGGTACGGCTGAACTTTACAAGGGGACCCGTATCGGTCAATTTTGCCAATAAACTTAAACCATTTCAGGAGGCGAACTTTATGAGTTTTGTTCCTTACGTTGTCGAGCAGTCGGCGCACGGAGAGCGTTCTTACGATATTTTCTCTCGTCTGCTGAACGATCGCATCATCGTGCTGAGCGAGGATGTCAACGATACCACCGCAAGCCTTGTGGTGGCGCAGCTGCTGTATCTGGAAGGGCAGGACCCGGATAAGGACATCAGCCTGTATATCAACAGCCCCGGCGGTTCCATCAGTGCCGGTATGGCCATCCACGACACTATGCAGTATATCAAGTGCGACGTTTCCACCATCTGCATGGGCATGGCTGCCTCTATGGGCGCATTCCTGCTGGCAAGCGGCACCAAGGGCAAGCGTTTTGCCCTGCCCAACGCCGAGATCATGATCCACCAGCCGCTGATCGGCGGTCAGGGCGGCGGCCTTTCCGGTCAGACCACGGATATCAAGATCCATGCCGAGCACATGGTCTATATCCGCGATAAGATGAACCGGATGCTCAGCGAGTACACCGGCCAGCCGCTGGAAAAGATCCAGCAGGACACCGAGCGCGACAACTACCTTACCGCGCAGCAGGCAAAGGAATACGGCCTGATCGATGAGGTCATTGCCCACCGGTAAACCGCTATAATCTATCCAGGATAAGGAAAAACAGCTATGGCAAATAACAATTCCGGCAAAAACGAAAAGGATCTGGTTTGCAGCTTTTGCGGCAAGCATCAGGACGAAGTGGAGCGCATGATCATTGGCCCCGGGGTCAATATCTGCAGCGAGTGCATCGGCCTGTGCCACGATCTGCTCTCTGACAAGCCGGATCAGCCCAAAAGCGCCCGTCCGGGACGCGGAAGCGCAAGCCGCGCCCATGTCCAACCCGCTGCCGCAGATCTGGATATCAACATCATGACCCCGGCCGAGATCAAGGATGGTCTGGATCAGTATGTCATCGGTCAGGACGAGGCAAAGCGTGTGCTGTCCGTTTCGGTCTACAACCACTATAAGCGCATCCTCAGCGGCAAGGGCGGCGATGTGGAGCTGCAAAAGTCCAACGTGCTGCTGCTGGGCCCCTCCGGCGTGGGCAAGACCCTGCTGGCGCAGACACTGGCCAAGATGCTGGGTGTGCCCTTCGCCATTGCGGATGCCACCACCCTTACCGAGGCCGGTTATGTGGGCGAGGACGTGGAGAACATTCTGCTCAAGCTGATCCAGGCGGCAGATTTTGACGTGCAGAAGGCACAGATCGGCATCATCTACATTGATGAGATCGATAAGATCACTCGCAAGAGCGAAAACCCCTCCATCACCCGCGATGTGGGCGGCGAGGGTGTGCAGCAGGCACTGCTGAAGATCTTGGAGGGTACTGTCAGCAACGTGCCGCCGCAGGGCGGCCGCAAGCACCCGCAGCAGGAGTTCATCCAGATCGACACCACCAACATCCTGTTCATCTGCGGCGGTGCCTTTGACGGACTGGACAAGTATATCCTGCGCCGCACCGATAAGTCCGCGCTGGGCTTCGGCAGTGCGCTGAAGGATAACTCCACCGAGGCCGAGCGCGCCTTGCTGCGCAAGGTAGAGCCCCACGATCTGGTCAAGTTCGGCCTGATCCCGGAGCTGATCGGCCGTCTGCCGGTCATCACTGTGCTGGATGATCTGGACGAGGATGCACTGGTACGCGTGCTCAAGGAGCCCCGCAACAGTCTGGTCAAGCAGTACAAGGAGCTGCTGGGCATGGATAACGTGGAGCTTACCTTCACGGACGAAGCCCTGCACGCCATTGCCCGCAAGACCATCGAGCGCAAGACCGGTGCCCGCGGTCTGCGCAGCGTGATGGAAAGCATCCTGCTGCCTATCATGTACGAGGTGCCCAGCGATGCCACCATCATCCGCGTGACCGTGGACGAGGACACCGTGGAGGGCGGCGAGGCACATCTGGAATACGGCGCTGTGCGCAAACGCTATAAAAATCAGGCCGCTCTCAGCTGACGGCATCGCCGCACAGCAGGGGAGCGCACCCGCCTGAAAGCCCTGTTTCGAAAGCTTTTTGCTTTTGGCAGGGCTTTTTGCTTTCAAATTCTTGTTTCTGACAGGAAAATGTACTATAATAGTAAAGTATGGATCGTGCGGTGTGTGTTCTCTGGCAGGGGCATACCGCAAAAGACGAGCCATAGAATTGGGTAATAGGAAGTACTATAAAGGAGTGTGTTTTCAATGGCAAATTATCACGAGATGGATCACGATGCGCTGACCGCTGAAAAGGCAGCGCTGGAAGAGGAATACAAGCAGTTTCAGGCAAAGGGTCTGAAGCTGAATATGGCACGCGGCAAGCCCGGCCCCCACCAGATGGATCTGGCAATGGACCTGCTGAAGATGACCGACTACACCACGGATGCAGGCACCGATGCCCGCAACTACGGCGAGCTGGAGGGTCTGAGCGAGGCCCGCGCCCTGTTTGCAGATGTGTTCGGCGTAAAGCCCAACGAGGTGTTCGTGGGCGGCAACTCCAGCCTGCAGCTGATGTATAACCTCATCAACATCGGCTATGTGTTTGGCTTCCCGGAGTCTCCCTGTCCGTGGTCTCAGGTGGAGAAGCGCAAGTTCCTCTGCCCGGTGCCCGGCTATGACCGTCACTTTGCCATCACCGAAGAGTTCGGCTTTGAGCTCATCAGCGTGCCCATGACCCCCAACGGCCCCGATATGGACGTTGTGGAAAAGCTGGTGGCAGAGGATGATACCATCAAGGGTATCTGGTGTGTGCCGCAGTACTCCAACCCCGATGGCTACACCTACAGCGATGAGACCATCGAGCGCTTTGCCAAGATGAAGACCGCAGCCCCGGATTTCAAGATCTTCTGGGACGAGGCTTACATCGTCCATCACCTGACCGAGGAAATCATCGAGACTCCTGTTCTGCTGAACGTGAGCAAGAAGTACGGCACGCAGGATCGCGTGTTCATGTTCACCTCCACCAGCAAAATCACCTTCCCGGGTGCCGGCGTTTCTGCCATTGCCTGCAGCGACAACAGCATGAAGTATATGTGCAAGCGCTTTGCAGTGATGATCATCAGCTACGATAAGATGAACCAGCTGCGCCATGTCCGCTTCCTGAAGAACAAGGAGGGTGTTCTGGCACACATGGCAAAGCACCGCCGCCGTCTGGTGCCCTGCTTCGATGCCGTCAAGACCGCCTTTGCCGCCAACCTCACCCCCTGCGGCGATATTGCCCACTGGACCAACCCCAAGGGCGGCTACTTCATCAGCCTGTATGTCATGCCCGGCTGCGCCAAGCGCGTGGCAGAACTGTGCAAGGATGCAGGTCTGGTGCTGACCGGCGCAGGCTCTGCTTATCCGTACCACAAGGACCCGCAGGATTCTCACCTGCGCATTGCCCCCACTTATCCCAGTCTGGACGAGGTGGAGACCGCTTCCGAGCTGCTGTGCGTCTGTGTGCGTCTGGCCGTTGTGGAAAAGCTGATGGCTGATATGGCCTAAGGCTTGAAATAACTTGTATATTCTCCTCTGCGGGGCTCTTTGCAGGGCTGGCAGGGGAGTTTTATCACAGAAAGGCCGGCACGACGGCTGCTCTGTGAGGAGAGGAGCCGTCGGCAAAACTTGCGGTTCACAACAAAAACGGCTGCGGCTGCACAGCCGCCGCTTTTGGAGGTTCCCTGATTTATGAAAACAAAAGGCAAAGCATGGCAGCTGGTCGTTACCGCGCTGCTGATCGTTGTATTTGTCTACACCGCCTTTTTTGGCGTAGCGGCAAAATACGGCGATGTGACCACCACCTATATCAAGGGTGCAAAGGATATCCGCTTTGGTGTGGATATCAAAGGCGGCGTCAACGTCACCTTTGTGCCCTCGGATGGCTACGATGCCACGGACGAGCAGCTGGATGCCGCCCGTCTGGTTATCGAGAACCGTCTGGTCGCGCTGAACGTGACGGACTACGAGCTGTATGTGGACAACAATTCCGACAGCCTGATCCTGGAGTTCCCGTGGCAGTCCGGCGAGACGGACTTTGACCCCGAGTCCGCCATTCAGGAGATCGGCACCACCGCCTACCTGACCTTCCGCGAGGGAGCCAGCAAGGACGGTGAGCTGATCCTGGACGGCTCCATGGTCGAAAGCGCTTCGGCGCAGTACGGCGCTGTGAGCAACGGCGGCAGCTCAGAGTATTACGTCGCCCTCAAGTTTACCACCGAGGGTGCCAAGGCCTTTGGCGATGCCACCACCAAGCTGGCTGCCGATAAGGGCAGCATCAGCATCTGGCTGGACGACGAGAACGTGAGCACCGCCACCGTCAACACCGCCATTACCGATGGACAGGCCATCATCACCAGTTCGGCTTCTAATCCCTTTACGCAGGATGCCGTGGTCAAGATGGCACGCCAGATCAACTCCGGTGCGCTGCCCTTTGCCCTGAGCGTGGACAGCTACTCTACCGTGAGCCCCAGTCTGGGCGAAAACAGCCTTGGTGCCATGGTGCTGGCAGGTCTGATCGCTTTTGCCCTCATCGTGGTGTTCATGACGGTGCTGTACCGTCTGCCGGGCTTTCTGGCCTGCATCGCGCTGGCCGGTCAGGTGGCGGCTACGCTGGCCTTTGTGTCCGGCTACTTCCCGGTATTTGAAAGCTTTACCCTGACCCTGCCCGGCATCGCAGGTATCATTCTGGCCATCGGCATGGGCGTGGATGCCAACGTCATCACCGCCGAGCGCATCAAAGAGGAGCTGAAAAACGGCAAATCTCTGGACGGCGCACTGAAGAGCGGCTTTGCCCGCGGTCTGACCCCCATCATTGACGGCAACGTGACTATCGTCATCGTGGCCATCGTGCTCATGGGTGCCTTCGGCCCCTCGGACGGTCTGTTTGCCAAGGCACTGCACTTTGTGTTCTTTGCCTTCGGCCCCTCTACCGCAGGCACCATCTACGCCTTCGGCTATACGCTGCTTACCGGCGTGCTGCTGAACTTCGTGTTCGGTGTGTTCGCTACCCGTGTGATGATCCGTGGTGCAGCTGCCATCAAGGCACTGCGCAATCCGTGGCTGTACGGTGCTGCAAAGCCTGGGCAGGAAAAGGCTGAAAAGAAGCCGGTGGATTTCGTGTCCCTGCGCAAAAAGTTCCTGACCATCTCCGCCTGCCTGATGGCAGCCATTCTGCTGTGCGCCGTGGTGTTCGGTGTGCATCTGGATACCGAGTTCACCGGCGGTGCTATGATCACCCTGTCCTACGAGGGCAGCTTTGACCAAGCCACTGTGCAAAAGACCGCTGCAGCGGCGCTGGAAAACACCGGTCTGACCCTGCAGACCGGCGAGAACGTAGCCACCGGCGACCAGACCCTGAAGATCTCCATGCCCGGCACCGAGACCGTGACCACCGAGCAGGTGGAGAACCTGCTGGACTCCCTGAACGAAAACTACCCGGATAACCAGTTCACCCAGCTGTCCCTGAGCAATGTCAGCGCAGCCATGGGCACCAAGTTCCTGCAGAAGAGCTTGGTGGCTGTGTTGTTTGCACTGGTGCTCATTCTGCTGTATATCGCCCTGCGCTTCAAGAACATCGGCGGCCTGACCGGCGGTATGATGGCAGTGCTGGCGCTGGTCAACGACCTGATGGTGGTGTTCGGCACCTTTGTGCTGCTGCGCACCGCACTGGACGGCAACTTTATCGCCGCTATGCTCACCATCCTCGGCTACTCCATCAACGATACCGTTGTGGTGTACGACCGTATCCGCGAGAACCGCGCCCTGATGGGTAAAAAGGCTGGCTTTGAAGAGCTGGTCAACCAGTCGGTCAACCAGTCTGCCCGCCGCACCCTGATCACCACCATCACCACCGTGATGGCACTGGGTGTCATGTGCATCGTGGCAAAGCTCTACGGTCTGGACAGCATCTTTACCTTTGCGTTCCCGCTGATGATGGGTATGATCAGCGGTGTGTACACCTCTCTGTGTGTTTCCACCTCGGCATGGGTGCTGTGGAGCGAGCGCAGGAAAAAGAAAGACTAAGGCGGAGGAACAAACGATGAAGTGCCCTTATTGCGGTGCGGAGGAATCCAAGGTGATCGACTCCCGCCCGACTGAAGACAACGAGCGCATCCGCCGCCGCCGCGAGTGCCTGAACTGCCATATGCGCTTTACCACCTATGAGGTGGTGGAAACGGTGCCGCTGGTGGTCATTAAAAAGGATAACTCCCGCGAGCCCTTTGACCGGCAGAAGCTGCTCAATGCCATGCTGCGTGCCTGTGCCAAGCGTCCTGTCAGCTATGAAGCACTGGAGCACGCCGTCAGCAGCATCGAACAGTCTCTGTTCAGCTCTTACGACCGCGAGATCCCCAGTGTGCGCATCGGCGAGCTGACCATGCAGGAACTGAAAAAGATCGACGAGGTGGCCTATATCCGCTTTGCATCGGTCTACCGCCAGTTTGCGGATGTGGAAAGCTTTCTTGATGAACTGAAAAAGCTTGTGGGAGACCGCAAGGAAAAACAGTAAAATACAACCCGGAGGGGCTGTTGCACAAAGTGATGTGCAGCAGCCCCTTTTTTGTGTGCTTATTTGAAACGAAATCTCCTTATAAAAAGAGAATGCAGACAGGAACGCAACAAAGCGCCACAAAAGCGTACACAAAGCATTGATATGCAAAATAATGCATAAAAATCCGATAATATACACTCCGGTAGGCATCGGAACAGCCCGGAAAGTGTGCGGAAGCTGTTGCACTTGGCTGATTTTGAAGAGAAGCGCAACACAACTGTAACGTTTTCGGAGCTTTTGTTACGCTTGAGTTGCGGTAAAAGAGCGGGGAAATTTTAAAAAATCTGTATTTTTTCTGCAAATTAGCCTTTGAACCTCTTGACGTCTGTATGGTTTTGTGATACTCTTGTGACACAAGAGTTGCAGATGTGATACGACAGAGTTGCAAACAAGTTGCAGCATACAACATCACACTGTATAAGGCAGCAGACCGGAGGCAATCTTATGAAGTGTGCAATGAGTACCATGAAGAATATCGCAGCAGCTGCTATGACGCTGGCTGTGGTTTTTGGTTTTGCAGGCTTCAAGCCCGTCACCGCAAACGCAGCACAGGCTGCCGTGCCTGCTGCCGCTTCCGTGGAGGAAGAGAACTCCTACTTTGAGGAAGACGCTTACCAGCGCAGCTTCCTGACCCTGATCAATAACGAGCGCGCACAGGCTGGTCTGGCTCCCGTTGCTCTGGGCGACAGCAGCCACAACGCCGCTGCAATGAAGCGTGCCGAGGAGCTGGCAGTTTCTTACTCCTACGTTCGTCCCAACGGTCAGCGCGATTTCACCGTTCTGGCAGAGAACGGCATCAGCGATGTTTCCACCGGCGAGAACTACATGGCCGGCTGCTCCACCCCCGATTCCGCAATGGATCAGTGGATGGCTACCGATTTTACCCGCGAGCGCATCCTGAACGCCGATGCCACCACCGTGAGCGTTGGCCACTACGAGGGCGGTGTCTACAACAACTACTGGGTGCTGATCTTCTCTTACCCCGAAAATTCTCACACCGAGGACTACCGTCAGGAAGTTCTGAATCTGGTCAATGCTCAGCGCGCAAAGTACGGTCTGACCGCTCTGGAAATGGGCGATGATAATCTGACCGCCGCTGCACAGACCCGCGCCGAGGAGATCGCCGTTGTAAACTCTCACGTCCGTCCTGATGGCTCCAAGTGCTTTACCGTCCTGAAGGACTACGGCGTTACCGATACCCCCACCGGTGAGAATGCCGCATGGGGCAGCGTCTCTCCTGAAGAGGTCGTCAACGCATGGATGAACTCCGAAGGCCATCGCGCCAATATCCTGAACCCTGAGGCTCGCAAGATGAGTGTTGGCTACTACTACAATAGCAACAGCACCTGGGGTCATCAGTGGATCCAGATCTTTACCAAGTGATCAACTGCTTTCTTCTTATAAAAGACTGACGGGGCCGCAAGGCTTCGTCAGTCTTTTTATTTGCGCCCGTTTGTGTTATACTTATTCTGAGTTATTATCAGGAGGATCTAACGTGGAGGATTACCGCACCGTCCGGGGCACAGCCACCGGCGAATATGAAGAGAAAAAAAGCCGCTTTATCGCACAGCTCTCCTTTGTCGACAGCGAGGAAGCCGCTGTGGCCTTTCTGGAACAGGTGCGGGCGGCTAACCGCACCGCACGGCATAACGTCTACGCTTACCGCCTTCGGGCGGGCAACCGAGAGCGCTATTCCGATGACGGCGAGCCGGCCAAGACCGCCGGTACGCCCGCGCTGGAAGTGTTGCAGCACAGCGGCCTGACCGACCTGGTCGTGGTGGTCACCCGCTACTTTGGCGGAGTGCTGCTGGGCACCGGCGGCTTGGTGCGCGCTTACACTACCGCCACTGCCCGTGCGCTGGAAAACGCGGAGGTCGTCACAGTGCGCAGTGTGGTGGAGCTGCAGGTAACGGTGGATTACGCCCTTTACGAACGTGCGTCCCTGCTCATTGATGCCGCCGGGGCAAAACAGGCACCGCCGGAGTTTGCAGACCGTGTTACCCTGCGCTGGCAGATGCCGGAACACACCGAAGCCCCGCTGCTGGAGCAGCTGCGGGAGCTGACCCGGGGCAGCGCTCAGGTGACGGTGTCTGACCCGTTCTACGCACCATTTTAAAAAACAAAGTCTTTTTTGCAAACCGACACCGAACTTCCCCCTTCGACACGGCCGATGTGCTACAATTGCCGCAGCGCAGCAATTGGGATCGGCTGCGCGCAGAGGGGAGGGGAGAAGCCCGAAAAACAAAAGGAGGATCTGTATGGATGTGCGCCGGAGAACCGAAGAGATCGAGCACCTCACCTTTGCGCCTTGGGCGACCTTCAGCGATGCAAGCCGAGGCAGAGTTGTGCCGGAGCCGCAGGACCCGCTGCGCCCGGTGTTCCAGCGGGATCGCGACCGGGTGCTGCACTGCAAGGCCTTCCGGCGTCTCAAGCAGAAAACGCAGGTGTTCCTTTCGCCGGAAGGCGACCTGTACCGCACCCGGCTGACCCATACGCTGGAGGTCTCGCAGATCGCCCGCACCATTGCCCGTGGCCTGCGCCTGAACGAGGATCTGACCGAGGCCATCAGCCTTGCGCATGATCTGGGGCATACCCCCTTTGGTCACGCGGGAGAAAAGGCACTGGATGCTCTTTGCCCGGACGGCTTCCGCCACTATATGCAAAGCCTGCGTGTGGTGGATCGGCTGGAAAAGGACGGCGAAGGGCTCAACCTGACATGGGAGGTGCGTAACGGCATCGTTACCCACACCAAGGGCACATGGGCAGCTACCCCGGAAGGACGCATCGTGCGCTTGGCGGATCAGATCGCCTTTGTCAACCACGATATTGAGGACGCTGTGCGCGCCGGTGTGCTGGACGCTGCCACCCTGCCCAAGGACTGCACAGCGGTTCTGGGGCAGACCAAATCTGCCCGCATCACCACCATGATCAACAGCATTCTCACCCACAGCGAGGGGGATGTCCGCATGGGCACGGAGGAATACGAAGCGTTCCTTGCTCTGCGGGATTTCATGTACACTACCGTGTATGTGGATAAAAACGCCAAGCGTGAGGAGCAGAAGGTGGACAAGCTTATCGCGGAGCTGTACGAATACTACCTGACCCATGTGGATCAGATGTCCAACTTTTATGTGCAGCTGGCCTATCAGGAGGGACGGGAGCGCGCCGTCACCGACTACATCAGCGGTATGAGCGACGAGTTTGCCATCCGCACCTTTGAAGAACTGTTCGTGCCCCAGAAATGGCACGTCCTTTAAAACTGGAGAGGTCGTTTAAAACAACATGATCCCACACGAATACATCGAGGAGCTTACCCGCCGCACCGACATCGTGGAACTGGTGGGCAGCTATGTGCAGCTCAAGCGCAAGGGACGTCTGTACGGCGGTCTGTGCCCTTTTCACAGCGAAAAAACGCCGTCCTTCTATGTGTACCCGGACACCCAAAGCTTTTACTGTTTCGGTTGTCAGGCAGCCGGAGATGCCATCAGCTTTGTCAAAAAGATCAACAATATCAGCAGCGGCGAAGCCATCAAGATGCTGGCTTCCCGCGCCGGGATGCCGGAACCGCAGGAGGACGATAAGACGGGACGCCTGCGCAGCCGGGTACTTTCCATGAACAAGGAGGCCGCCCGCTTCTTCCATGCCTGCCTGAACTCTACCGTGGAGGAGGCACGGCAGGCGCGCGCTTACTGGCGGCGGCGCGGGCTGGACGATAAGACCATCGTCCGGTTCGGGCTGGGCTATGCCCCCAACGATGGGCAGGCGCTGTACCAGTACCTGCGGGATAAAGGCTACAACCAGCAGGAGCTGGATGCCAGCGGCCTGTTCAAGCGCAGCCAGTCCGGGCGCATCTACTGCCTGTTCTGGAAGCGTGTCATGACCCCCATCTTTGACCTGCGCGGCAACATCATTGCCTTTGGCGGGCGCGTGATGGACGACTCCAAGCCCAAATACGTCAACAGCCCGGAGACGCTGGTCTACCACAAATCTGAGACGGTGTTTGCCATGCAGATCGCAAAGCGCAGCGCCTCCCGGCGGTTCGTGCTGTGCGAGGGCTACATGGACGTCATCAGTATGCAGCAGGCGGGCATCGACACTGCCGTCTGCGCCTGCGGCACCGCGCTGACCCCCGGGCAGGTGCGCATCATCAGCGAGTATGCCGACGAAGTCATTCTGAGCTACGACTCGGACGAGGCCGGTCAGAAGGCGACCCTGCGCTCGCTGGAGCTGTTCCGCAACAGCCCGGTAAAGGTGGGCGTTTTGCAGATCCCCGGTGCAAAGGACCCGGACGAGTATATCAAAAAATATGGCCCGGAGCGCTTTCAGGCACTTCTGGACGGGGTGGGCAACGCGCTGGACTTCCGGCTCAAGCGCCTGCGGGATCAGTACGATCTCTCGCAGGATGCGCAGCGGCTGCAATATGTAAAGGAAGCCGTGGAAATGCTGGCCGAGCGCTCTAACCCCACCGAGCAGGAGGTGTACGCCGGGCGGCTGGCAGAGGAGACCAACATCTCCAAAACCGCCATTCTGGCGCAGCTGGGCACCGCAGCAAAGCGGGCAGGCGGCAAGTACCGCCGGGAGAAAAACCACGAGCGTCTGCATTCCGGCGAGATGGATCAGATCAAGGTGCCTTACAGCGCAGGCGGCAGTCAGGCACTGGGCATTGCCAGCGCCCAGCAGCGGCTGCTGGCGGCCATCCTGCGGGAGCCACGGTATCTGGAACTGGCTAAACAGCAGCTGACGGCGGAGCAATTCATCCAGCCGCAGCAGAAGGAACTATACGAAGCGATGCTCAATTGCAGCCGGGAGGGCGTGGAGCTCAGCCTGACGGCACTGCGGGCATTTGCAAGCGAAGAAGCATTGAATGAACTGAGCCGACTTGCGGCACAATACAGCGATGTGAACTGCACCCCGGAGGATATCCATCTGTATCTGGACAGGATCGCCCGGGGAATGCCGGTTGCAAGCAAAGCTGCTGCAATGTCCGGCGATGAGATCACACAGTATCTTCAGTCGATGCGCGAAAAAAAGCAGGGGACGCTGCCCGAACAAGACTGATCCCTGTTTTCCCTCCGGCTGGAGCTGGAGAGAAAAGGAGCAGGAATCATGCAGAAATTGTCGCAAACGGAAGAACTTGCCCGCAGCCTTGCCGCAAAGGCGCGGCGCCACACCCTGACCCCGGAGCAGATCAGCCGCGCCATGGAGGAAACGGATTTTGATGTTGCGCAGCTGGATGAACTTTACGCTGCGCTGGAGCAGCGGGGCGTCCATCTGGCAGAGGGGGAGCCTGCCGAGCTGCCTGTGCTGGATGATGCCCAGATCGGCAGGCTGGAAAATGAGCTTTCCTCAGAGGGAGTGGCGCTGGATGACCCGGTCAAGACCTATTTAAAGGAGATCGGCCGGGTGCCGCTGCTGACCGCCGGGCAGGAGATGGCACTGGCAAAGGCTGCCCGCGCCGGAGATGCAGATGCCCGCCGCGCTTTGAGCGAAGCAAACCTGCGGCTGGTAGTATCGGTAGCCAAGCGCTACGCCGGGCGGGGACTGCCTTTTCTGGATCTCATTCAGGAAGGCAACCTTGGCCTGATGAAGGCGGCGGAAAAATTTGAGCCGGAGCGCGGCTTCAAGTTCTCTACCTACGCAACGTGGTGGATCCGTCAGTCCATCACCCGCGCCATTGCGGATCAGGGACGCACCATCCGCATCCCGGTGCATCTGGTGGAGAGCATCAACCGGGTCAAGAAAACGGCGGGCGACCTGCTGCACAAAAATGGACGGGAGCCCACCGTGGAGGAGATCGCTGCCGCACTGGATATGGAACCGGACAAGGTGCGGGAACTGCTGCAATTGTCGCAGGAGCCTATCAGTCTGGAAACGCCGGTGGGGGAGGAAGAGGACGCCCATTTAGAGGACTTTATTCAGGACGAAGATGCCGGTGTCCCAGTGGACGAAGCCGGGCGTCAGCTGCTGCGGCGGGAGCTGCTGCACGTCCTTAAAAGCCTGACGCCCCGGGAGGAGCGGGTCATCACCCTGCGCTTTGGTCTGGAGGATGGCCGCGCCCGCACGCTGGAAGAGCTGGGCAAGGAGTTCAACGTGACCCGGGAACGGGTGCGGCAGATCGAAGCAAAGGCGCTGCGCAAGCTGCGCCACCCCAGCCGCGCGAAGCTGCTGCGGGATTATCTGGATGAGTGAATCGCATAAAATTTTCAGGACGAGACTGCTGCACAGCATTTTGTGCGGCGGTCTCTTTTTTGCGGCAGGGAAGTGCAAAAGTCACACTTCCGGGCACAAGAGTAAAGATAGACAAATTGCACAAGGGTGTTATGAACAGGAACGTGCAAAATAAAAAAATCAAGTACTTGGCAGACAAACAACTACACGCTGCCGGGCGTGCGAAAACAAAGCGAAAATTAAATTTATTTCGGCAAAAAACTGAAAAATGGCTTGACAACAGGGGCTTTCGGGTGTATACTGCATTAGTATCACATAATGGACTAGTGCGCCAAAAAGGGAACTGCGATGGCTGCCGCTTGAGGGCTTGCCCCGAAAAGTTTGTGCAAAACGCCGGAACGTTCCGCAGGACGCGGGTCGAATTATGTGTGTCTGCTCAAATTTGACCCGTGTATACGACATCCCGTAGAATATAAAAGTAAGGAGTGGTTGATTTTATGATGAAAGTCAAGCCCGTTAAGCTCGGCAAAACCGAGCGCATGAGCTTCTCCCACATCGACGAAGTCATCAGTA
>OCHE01000452.1_pt1 | contig 54519 bp, 47 predicted proteins | sample 1538681 | NCBI WGS metagenome assembly OCHE01 (sample SAMN04571717, study PRJEB22368) | human gut metagenome | biome: human gut; material: stool | host: Homo sapiens | place: Luxembourg | collected 2012-08-17
CGGGCCGATGTACTACCTGCGGGACGGCCTTGGCGGCAAGCCGGGACGGGTGCTGGCGGTGCTATTTGCCGCGTTCTGCGCGCTGGCAAGCTTTGGCATCGGCAACCTGAGCCAGCTCAATTCCATCGCGGGCAACCTGAAAGCGGCCTTTGGCGTGCCGGAAGCCGTTACCGGCGCGGTGCTGGCGGCAGTGTCGGCGGTGATTTTGCTGGGCGGGCTCAAGCGGGTGGCTGCGGTGGCGGAAAGGCTTGTCCCCGCCATGGCGCTGCTGTACATCGTGGGTGCGCTCACCGTGGTGGGGGTGCACATCACCGCCGTTCCGGCGGCGCTTGCCGCTATCCTGAAGGGCGCGTTCGGGCTGCGCGCCGCCGGTGGGGGCATCGTGGGCTACGGGCTGTCCCGGGCGATCACATGGGGCTTCAAGCGGGGTGCTTTTTCCAACGAGGCGGGGCTTGGCTCCTCGGTGATGGTACACGCGGCTTCCAACGTAAAAGAGCCGGTGCAGCAAGGGATGTGGGGTATTTTTGAGGTGTTTGCGGACACCATGGTGGTGTGCACCCTGACGGCGCTGGTGGTGCTGACCTCCGGCTTTGTGGATCTGGACACCGGGCGCATCGCCGCCGGGGCGGCGGGCAGTGCGCTGGTGGGGCTGGCCTTTGACGCCGTGTTCGGCACGCTGGGGTCAAAGCTCATTGCGGTGTGCATTCTGCTGTTCGCCTATTCCACCACCCTTGGCTGGAGCTGCTACGGCTGCAAGGCCGTGGAGTATCTCTTCGGCGCGGGGGCAGGGGCAGTCTACCGGGTTCTGTTCGTGGCGCTGATGCCGATGGGCGCGGTGATGCGGCTGGACCTTGCATGGACGCTTTCCGACACCTTCAACGGCCTGATGATGCTGCCGAACCTCATCGGCGTAATTGCGCTGTCCGGCATGGTGGTGCGCATCACACAGAACTATCTTGACCGCAAGCTGCACGGCAGCCCCGCGCCGCCGCTGTGGTCGGCGGGTGAGACGATTTAGAATGCGCGCCGCGTTGCTCTGCGCATCATCAGCGGAAAATTTATTTGTAATTTGTAAATCGGGAAAATCTGCGGATTTTCCCGATTTACTTTTTCACAGGGAGGGGTTTGGAACGAACTCCCTCAGTCAAAACCTGACGGTTTTGACAGCTCCCTCTGGGAGGGAGCCTTTGGCATGACGGGAAAGTTTCCGGCTCAAGCACAAAGTTTGTGGGCGTGCCTGCTCCCCCGAGAGGGCCGACTTCCCCCGGCCGGGAGAAGATGTCACCGCAGGTGACAAAAAGGGGAATCTGTCGCGCAGCGACTGAGGGGCTTCAAATCGGCGGAGCCGGAAAAAACGGTTAAAAGATCTTCACACCGAACAGGCGTGAATCTTCAGTTTTTTTCGGTGTAGCCCTCTGCTTTGGGGTTAAAAGGGGCGAGCAGCCCCTTTTTCGTGGCTCCAGCGCGTCGAAATCGCTGGCACTTTTCTGGTTCTCTTTTGGTGTCAAAAGAGAACATCCCTCGGCTAGCAGAATCTTTCCCTGCGGAGCGCACACTCTCAATCGTCAGCCGTCCCCTTGTCCCAAGGCGTGGTTTGTGCTATGCTAGGGGGTACAAGCGATTTTTTGCGCTGAGAGGAGGAACCCCATGGCCGCCGTAAAAACACGGAATACCGCTACCCTTATGACCGAGGGCAGCATTGTAAAAAGCCTGCTGCTGTTTGCCCTGCCGCTGATCTTCGGCAACCTGCTGCAGCAGATGTACAACACCGCCGACAGTATCATCGTGGGCAATTTTGTGGGCAGTAATGCCCTTGCCGCTGTGGGCTCCAGTGGTTCGCCCATCTACCTGCTCATCGGCTTCAGTCAGGGACTTGCCGTGGGTGCGGGCGTGGTGGTGTCGCAGTATCTGGGCGCTGGCGACCACAGGGAGACCCGCGAGGCGGTGCACACTGCCCTTGCCATTGCGGTGGTCATGGGGCTTTTGCTGACCGTGGGCGGCGTTGCCTGCGGGCGCGCTTTGCTGGTGGCCATGAATACCCCCGCCGAGGTGCTGGCAGACGCTGTGACCTATATCCGCATCTACTTTGGCGGGGTGCTGTTCAGCGTGGTATATAACATGACCGCCGGCATCCTGAACGCCGCCGGCAACTCCCGGCGCTCGCTGGTGTATCTGGCATGGGCGTCGGTGACCAATATCGTGCTGGACCTTGTGTTCATTGTGGGGCTGCGGATGGGAGTGGCAGGTGCCGCCATCGCCACCGACTTAAGCCAGCTGGTGTCCTGCGTGCTGAGCCTGCGCTTTCTGATGAAAAGCGAGGACGCCTGCCGGGTGGAGCTTTCCGCCATCCGTCTGCACCGCAAAATGGCCAGTCGCATCATCCGGGTGGGTCTGCCTACCGGCATCCAGAACATGGTCATCTCCTTTTCCAACGTGCTGGTGCAGGCCAGCGTGAACAGCTACGGTGCCGCCGCCATGGCGGGCTTTGCCGCCTACATGAAGATCGATGGTTTCAACATTCTGCCGGTCAGCAGCATCAGCATGGCTGCCACCACCTTTGTGGGGCAGAACTACGGTGCGGGGCGTCTGGACCGGGTAAAGCGCTCGGTGTGGGTCACCCTTGCCATCGGGGTCATCTACACCCTTTGCACCGGCGCTGCCCTGCTGGCCGGACAGGATGCCATCCTGCACCTGTTCACCGCCGACGAGGCCGTGGTCACCTACGGCAAGCTTGCCATGCGGTGGTTCTGCCCGTTCTACTTCCTGCTCAGCATCCTGCACGGCCTTGCCGGTGCCGTGCGCGGCACGGGTGCCAGCATCCCGCCCATGGTGGTGCTGCTGGTCTCGCTGTGCCTGTTCCGGGTAGTGTGGATCCAGTTCCTGCTGCCCTTCTTCTCCGGCATCGAGGGCGTGTTCATCCTCTACCCCGTCAGCTGGGGTCTGGGCGCATTGCTCATGATCCTGTATGCATGGAAGGGCAAGTGGATGGAGTATCATACATAACCATTTTTATAAACAACGACCCGCCGCACTGTAGGAGGTGCGGCGGGTCGTTGTTTTTTCAGGAACTTCTGTCAGGACAGCTTACCATGCAAAGCCCACGGAGTCCATGTCGATCTTCTTTTCCACCAGACCCAGACGGCTCTCGATGAAGTTCACCGCCATATCCGGCCACTGGGCGATCTGGGTGTAGTAATCCACATAGCCCTTGGTGCCAGTGCCCAAGCCCACACCGTGGGGCGCATCGGGTGCCAGATAGAAGCTGAAATCTTTGAAGGTATTCGCGCACTCCGGCAGAGAGGGCAGCATCATAGCGCTCAGGCCGTCCTTCTGCCCCACAACACCAAAGACCGGGGGCAGGTTGGGGTTCTTCGTGAAGTCCAGACCGGTGACGAACAGTCCGTAGATGGGGATCGCCACATTCAGGTCAGCGCTCTCATAGTCCACAGCATCGCAGACGTAGCTGGGGTAGACCTTATCCGGGGTATTCGTAGTGCCGAACTGGTCGGCCACCACCTGCATCACATTCATGCCGCCAGCAGAGAAGCCCACAGCGATCATGATATCGGTCTTGCCGATGTGTTTTTCAGAGGCGTTGTGGCGGATGTAGCGGATAGCGCGTGCCAGATCCAGCCGCTGATCCACAGCGGCATAAGGGTTGACGCGGCGCTGCAGCACAAAGGCGTTGTAGCCGTTCTTGTTGAAGAACTCGGCCACAGGATAGCCCTCCACCACATTGTTGCGGTGGGTGCTGCCGCCGCCTGCAATAATGATCACGTTGCCCTTCACCTTGCCCTGATCTCGCAGCAGGTACGGGTTCAGGAAGGGACGGAAGCCCTCGTTATCGTAGCAATTTTCCCAGTTGGTGGGCAGCGGAGATTCCACGGCCATCTGATCTCCCCAAATTTCCCAAACGGTGCTCTTGGGGTCCTTGATCTGGCGCAGCGCCTTGCGGGCATTGGTCAGAGCAACACACATATCGTAGTGAGAAGCATTGATGCCGGGCGCAGCTGCACCGTCCACCTTCTCGTACTGAGCGCGGGACAGCTTGTGGAACAACACATAGAACTTGTCAAAATCGCCCCGGAAAGCAGCCGGATAAAAGGCCACCTCGCGGGAGAGACGGAGTTCCTCTGCCACCATGGCCTGCACCTCAGCATCGGTGTGCACGCCAGCGTTCTCAGCAAAGGATGCGGGCGCCATGCCAGCCACTGCGCCCATGGTCACGGCAGAAGCGGCGGAAAGCTTCATAAAGTCTCTTCTGTTCATCATCATTTCTCCTTTTAAATGCAGACGGCTCATTTGTGCAGAACAAAGCCGCCCGAAGCTGTACAGCAAACGCCCTGCTGCCGGGCCCAACAGACATTTCGACAGTATCGCGCCGTCGGAATCTGTGCAAAGCGTATCACAAATCAGATGGATTGTAAATAGATTTCATCGCTTTTGAGCAAAATTGATATATTAGTATGCCAGTTCTTGTGAAAATCGACAAGCGTTGGACGGGCACAAAAAAGGACTGCCGTGCAGCGCACGGCAGTCCTTTTTTATCTTATTACAGCTTTTCAAACACCAGAAAGCGGAAGGCGATGGTGGTGGTGAGCTGCGGCAGAGCCGCAAGGCGGGCGGCACCGTCGCGGGGCGTTTTCCAGTAGTAGGGGGTCATGGCGAACAGGGCTTCCAGCTGGGCGGCAGGCACGGTGATGGTGCCCTGCACCTCCCGCTCGTCGATGGCACGGAAACCCGGGTACTCCACCTGCTGCACCGGGTTCTTGTAGGGCTTTTCGTAGAGCACGGCCTTCATCTGGTACAGATGCTCTGCCCCCGGCACAACGTAGATCATGCGCCCGCCCGGGCGCAGCACCCGGCTGAACTCCTCTTGTGCAAAGGGCGAAAAGCAGTTCAGCAGCACATCTGCCCAGCCGGTGCGTACCGGCTGGCTGAAGCTGGACGCCACCGCATACTGCGCGGCAGGCAGCGCCTTTGCAGCCAGCCGCACGGCGGGCTTTGCGATATCGAACCCCGCCAGCTGCAGCGGCTTTTCTGCCGCCGCGAACTGCTGCGCGATGCAGCGGTCGTACCAGCCCTCGCCGCAGCCTGCATCCAGCAGATGCAGCGGGGCGTCCTTCGCGGCGGGCACGCCGTGGGCAAGGCACAGCTCCCCCAGCGCCTGCCCGAAAATGCCGTAGTATCTGGCGTTCAGGAAGGCGCGGCGGGCGGCTACCATCTCCTTGCTGTCCCCGGGGGCTTTGGTGCGCATACTCTGCACCGGCAAAAGATGCCAGTAGCCCTCCCGGGCGCGGTCAAAGCAGTGGCCTTTTTCACATTTCAGGTCGGTTTCCCCTTGCAGTACGCCGCCGCACAGGGGGCACTGCCACGGGGCAAAAACTTCGTTCCGGCTCATACTTCTTCGCTGTGATCCTCAATGGGTGCGGTAGCACCACCGTGGGCGTCCATATACTCCTCAAAGCTGGTGTACTTCTGCTGGGGCGGGCGGCGGCTGATGAGCATCAGCCCCGGGTCCTCGTCCCGGGCGGCGGCATTGCGGCCGCGGCGGGCAGGCTCGGCCTTGGGGGCGCGGTTCTGATTGCCGGCGCTGCCGCGCTCATTGCGGGCAGGACGGGCATTGTTGCTCTGGGCTGCGGGGCGGGCATTGCGCTGTTCACCCCGGTCGCTGCGGTCGTTGCGGCGGCTGCCGCTGCGGTTTGCGTTCTGATTATTCTGGGGCTCTTGTGCGCTGCGGATGGCGGGTGCTGCCGGGGCTGCAGGGATCTTGCGTGCCGGGCGCAGCGGGGTGGCCTCCGGGGCGCTGACAAAATGGGGGTCGAACTTGGGCTGGGCGTTGCTGCCCCGGGCGGGGGCGGCATTCTCGCGGCGGGTGCGGGGTGCTGCCGTCTCCTTGGGGGCGTTTGCGCCCCGGTTGTTGGCGCGGCGGTCGTTGCGTGCACCGCGCTTTGCGTTGCTGTCTTGCATCAGTGTTTCCTCTTTTTTCGGTTTTGCAGGCACCGCGTTCTTTGCGGCCTTCGGCTCCTGCTTCGGCGCGGGCGCAGCTGCCTTTGCAGCTTTTGCGGGCGCAGTTTCGGCCTGTTTTTTCGGCGCTTCCACCGGTTTATCCGCTTCGGGGCGGGGCTTTTTGCCGCGCACGGGCAGCACCGGGCGCACCGGGGCGGGCACGCCGTCCCACGGATGGCCGGATACCACCGGGATCTTGCGGCGGTTCAGCTTTTCAATGCCTGCCAGATACTCCTGCTCCTCCGGGGCGCAGAAGCTGACGGCGGTGCCGTCCGCACCGGCGCGGGCGGTGCGCCCGATGCGGTGCACATAGGTCTCCGGCACCTCGGGCAGGTCGTAGTTGAACACATGGGAAAGCTCGCTGATATCAATGCCGCGTGCGGCGATATCGGTCGCCACCAGCACCCGGGTCTTGCCGGACTTGAAATCCTCCAGCGCGGTGACGCGGGCGGTCTGGCTCTTGTTGCCGTGGATGGCGGCGGCGGGGATGCCCTGCTTTGTCAGGTCTTTTGCGATCTTATCCGCGCCGTGCTTGGTGCGGCTGAACACCAGCGCGTTGACCACCGGCGGCTGCAAATTTTTGATGAGCCACGGCAGCAAGAGCTTTTTGTTGCCCTTTTCCACATAGTACAGGCTCTGCTGGATGCGGTCGACCGTGCTGGACACCGGGTCCACCTTGACAAAGGCAGGCTCGTGCAGGATGCCGGCAGCCAGCTGCTCGATCTCGGCGGGCATGGTGGCGCTGAACATCAGGTTCTGGCGCTGGGCGGGCAGCTTTGCAATGACCTTTTTCACGTCATGGACAAAGCCCATGTCCAGCATCCGGTCGGCCTCGTCCAGCACAAAAATTTCCAGTGCGGACAGGTCGATAAAGCCCTGCCCGATCAAGTCGTTCAGCCGTCCCGGACAGGCGATGAGGATGTCCACGCCCTTTTTCAGCGCTTCCACCTGCGGTGCCTGTCCCACGCCGCCAAAGATGACGGTGCTGCGCAGTTTCAGGTACTTGCCGTAGGCTTCAAAGCTTTCGCCGATCTGCAAAGCCAGCTCCCGGGTGGGGGTCAAAATCAGGGCGCGGACAGCGCCCTTGCGGCGGGGTGCGTTGGCGGTGAGCCGATCCAGCATGGGCAGCGCAAAAGCCGCCGTCTTGCCGGTGCCGGTCTGGGCGCAGCCCATCAGATCCCGGCCTGCCAGCACCGGCGGGATCGCCGCCGCCTGAATGGGCGAGGGGGTCTCGTAGCCCGCTTCCTGCACAGCACGCAGCAGCGGGGCGGACAGATTCAGTTCTTTAAATGTCATGGTTCTCCTATTATTCTGTGATCTTCCGGCACTCGATGTAGTAGCGCTTTTCCTCCGCGTGTCCCATGCTGAAGGTCTTGCGGGGCAGCACACCGCCCATCACAACGCCGCGGAACAGGTCGCTCTTGGCGAAGGGCGGCATCAAAAACGCCACGGCGCCCTGCTTGCACAAAGCGCGCACAGCCGGTTCGTCATGCACATAGTCCACCTTTGCTTCCGGGTGGCGCTCGATATAATCCGAAATAAAATCGTCGATGGTGCCCACGGTCAGCGGCTCGGTGGGGTCCTCAAAGCTGAGCACATTGGCCATGTGGGGGCCCGCCAGCGTAAAGGGCTGCTTTTTGCTGCCGCCAAAGCAGCAGCCGACCATGTTGGCATCGCTCCATGTAATCAGGCTCAGCAGTACGGTGGCGCAGTCCACGTTGAACAGTACCCGGTGGATGGGCTCGATCTCGATAGCCGGGGAGTGCACGTTGCACACCTCTGCCAGACACCAGCGGGCAGGGTGGTTTTCTGCCTGCTCCGGGGTCAGGGTCTTTTTCAGCTCCTCCCAGCAGGCCTTTGCGGTAGCCAGCGAGTGGTTGCCGTCGCCCACTGCCAGCGTCAGCGGGTCGCGGCGGGTGGCATCGGGGTATTTCTTGTCAAATTCTTCCTGACTGCCCAGCACGGTCAGCGCGTTTTCGATCTGTGCAATGAGGGCGGGGTCCTCCACCGCCCAGCCGGCCACATGACCGCCGCCCAGCATCAGCTCACCCTCGTACACCTTGGGCAGGCTGTCTTTGTGGGCGGCAATGGGCTCGATGAGGGTGCAGTCCGGGTCATCCGCCAGCATCATGATGTGGGGCGTTTCCAGCGCAGCGCCGGTGCGCACCTTCATGCGGAGCGGGATGCGGCTTTCCACGGTGCACTCGCTGGGACGCACGGTGCATTTTTCGCCACGGCGGTAGCTGTAAGCTTCCAGGTCCACACGCCCTACAAGACCCTGCCGTACCCGGCCGCTCTGCTCGGTGCGCTCCACATAGATAAAGCCGTCCACCGCCCGGGTGAGCACGTTCTGGGCGTAATCCTGCATGGTGGCGTGGATCTTTTCCACCCGCGCGTCAGCGTCTCCGTCCTCCAGATACACCTCCGGCAGGATCAGGTTCAGAGTGCTGGGCGCACCCGCAGCGGTCTTTTCTGCCCGCTGCCAGTAGCTGCGGTCGCTGGTGAACTGGTCACAGGCGATGCAGCCCCACTGCTCCAGCGGCACCTGCTCCGAAGGCAGCAGGATGTGTGCGGGTGCAAAACAGGTAGTCGGTTTCATAGTCGTTTCCTCCCCTCTTTATTGCAATTCAACTTTTTTAATGCAACAGCAACAACGTTGAATTGCATATCGCAAATATGCTGTTTGAATGTTGCGCTAATTTTTGACTTGCGATAAAAGCCGCTTCTCAGCGGAATGCTGCGGCGTCGTGCACCACAACGTGCTGCACACCGGCGTCGGCAGCGGCCTGCTCCAGTGCAGCGCGGCTGTCCGCGTCCAGTGCGGTGCTGCTGGTGACCAGCAGATTCTCCATGCCAAGGGACACGCCGGTGGTGCCAAGGGCATCGGTGGCGGCGGTGCACAGTGCGTCCGGGTAGCTGACCCACAGGGTCACGCTGCCTGCAAAGCGGGTCTGCCACGCGGCGATATCGGCGGTAAGCTGGGCAGCGCGTCCCTCCCGGCTCTTGCCGCCGGAAGCGCCGAAGTCCTGCTTGCGGGTGATGATATTGGGGAACTGCACCCCGGTAAGCACCACCTGCTCGTAGCCCATGCCCTGCACCTCTTCAATGAGGTCGCCGACATACTGCACCGCGCTTGCGGCAAAGGGGTTCATCCACGCCTTGCCGCCCTTGGCCGCGCTGACGTTGTCCAGCCAAAGACTGTTGCCGTCGTAGTGCACGCCCATACTGCGGTCGGTGTACACCGACACCGGGTCGGTAAAGGCGGCAAGCTGTGCCGCCGGGATAATGCCTTCTTCCCGCAGGATGGCGGCGATGCTTGCCGCATCCACCGGGCTTTCGGTGATGCTTTGGGCGGCATTTGCCACCCCGGAAGCGTAGTACACCGTGCCAGCGGCGTCCTTCAGGGTGACAAGGGCGTAGTCTGCGCCCTGCTGCTTCAGCTGCCGGGCAGCGGCGCGGATGGCGGCTTCATCGGTCAGGGCTGTCACGTCCAGCTCTGCCCAGCTGCCGCCGGTGATGGCCTTGCCGTCCAGCGGCTTTTCCTTCTCCGGCTCCGGCTCAGACGCTGCCTGCGAAGCGGCGGCGCTGCTTGCCGCCGCAGAGGAAGCGGCGGCTTCGGCGCGGGAAGCGCTTTCGGCTTCCAGGTCCCGATCCTTGACCACGGTATACCATGTGTGGGTGGCCCAATCCAGCACATGGGGTGCGGCAAACCATGCGGCTGCCAGCACTGCCGCCACCAGCACAACAATGCCGATGCCGCGCTTTACGCGCGTTTCCCGGCTGTAAAAGCTGCGGTTATAATGCTTGACCTTCTGACGTTTATACTTAGCCATGGTATCCTTTCCTCCCTGTCTGCATTACAGGATAACGGAATGTCCGGTAAAGCCATAGATCGCCAGCGCCAGCACGCCGATATACACCAGCGTGATGGGCAGGCCGCGGAATGCCTTGGGGATGGCTTTGCTGCGCAGGCGGTGACGCGCTTCGGTAACCAGCAGCACCGCCAGCACATAGCCAAGGCCGCTGCCAAGGCCAAAGCCAAGGCTCTGGCCAAGGGTAAAGCTCTGGGTGCGCTCCACCAGCACCGTGCCCAGCACGCCGCTGTTCAGCGCGGCCAGCGGCACGATGCGCAGCAGCTGGGCGCGGCGGGGCAGGCTGCGCAGCAGCCACAGCACCAGATGCTCTGCCAAGCACACCACGGCGATGCTGGCGATATACACCAGCGGGCGCAGCTGGGCGCGGTTATCCAGCGGGGCGATAAATCCGCCGGCAATGAAAGCCACGGGTGCTACCAGCACCTGCGTGATGCACAGCATCATGCCGAACAACGCGCTGCTGGTGCGGTCGTCCCCCACCAGCTGCACCATGCGGGACACGCCCAGTGCACGGGTAAAGACAGCGTTCTGTGCAAAAATAGCCAGCAGTGCATAGCTGAAAAACACTGCCGAGCTGCTTACAACTTCCTTCACGGTTCGCGGTCCACCTCCTTCTGGTAGTGCACGGTCAGGGTATCCTGCGCTTCCTTTTTCAGAAATTCCCTGCGCTTTGCGGCAGCGGCGCGCCAGATGGCGCACAGGATGCCCAGCACGATAAAGCCGCCCGCCGGCATCTTAGCCAGCGGCAGCAGCGCCCAGCGCCCCACCGGGGCACCGAACACGGTGCCAAGGCTGAGCCACTCGCGCACCATGCCGATCACGAGCAGCAGCAGCGCGTAGCCCACGGTGATGCGCACGCCCTTGGAAACCGCCTTGTGCACCGTCTCCTGCACGCGGCCGAAGCGGTAGGTCAGAAGCGGCTCCACTACCAGCATGGGCAGGTAGATGCCAAGGTTCAAAAGACCGGTGCCGAACACAAGGTTCAGGATGGGATACGCCGCCAGATACACCACAGCAGCGCTGGCTGCGTACAGTATAGCGCGGGGCAGCAGTTTTTTCTGCAGCTGTGCGGGCGAGGGTTCCTCGTCCCGCAGGGGCACAAGGCGGCTGAGCAGGCAGGCCAGCACGCGGGAGGGCACCAGCAGCAGCGCCACCGCCGCCGCCAGCATCAGGCTGTTCTGGCCGGTGGTAGCCACGACCACCAGCGGTGCCAGACCCATGCCCTGCATGACCACCGGGTTATTCAGGAACACGCGGTCATGATGGGCAAACTTTTCGGGATCTTGCAAGATCAGTTCCGCAGTACGCTTTTTCATTCCGCAGCCTCCTTTCGTTCGGACGGCAGACGGTGCAGCAGACGGTACAGCCGCTCCTCGGTGCGGTCAATGAGCGCGGACACACTGTTGACGGCCAGCAGTGCAAAGCAGACGCCGGTCTCGTACACGCCAAAATAGCGGAAGCCCATGGTGGCAGCACCCACCAGTGCGCCGTACAGGATGCGCCCAAGCCGGTGATGCGCACAGGTGTATGGCTCGTTGAGCAGGAACACCGCGCAGAACAGCATTGCACCAGTGTGCAGCTCGTCCCTGATGCCCTGCAGGCGGGGCAGCAGGCTGCTGAAGAGGGTGCTGTCTGCCAGACCTACCTGCCGCGGGAAGAAGAAAGCGATGAGCCCGCAGGTGATGAGAAAGCTCGCTGATGCGCCGATGTGCACGTCCTTCTGGGTCCACAGCACAAGGCCGCAGGCCAGAATGACCAGCGCTGCGCCGGTGCCCATGGGGGCGGCAAACTCGCCCAGCGCAACAGCGAGGGAGTTCAGGTTCAGGATACCGCCGCTGCGCAGGGTATCCTCGATGGTGCTGCTCACCGGCACGGCGGAAGCGTCCCACAGGGGCAGCGGGGTGTAGGGCTGCGGGTAGCGCACCACCTGCTCCGGCCACGATACCGCCGCCACGGCGTAGCCCACGGCAGCGGGGTTGAAGGGGTAGCTGCCGTAGCCGCCAAAGACCTCCTTGCCGATGAGCACACCCGCCAGCACTGCCACCACCAGCACATAGATGTCCACGGTGGCGGGCATGAGCAGGGCAATGATCAGACTGAAACTCTCGTTGGAGAGATCTTTATTGGTGTACACCCGATGGCGCAGCAGCGCCACCAGACGGTCGCACAGGTTGCCGGTAAGCAGGGCGACGCCGCACAGCAGCAGCGGACGTGCGCCGTAGAAATAGCAGGCCATGCACAGCAGCGGCACGCACAGCCAGAAAACATGCCTATAGTACCGCCCGGTCTTTTGCAGCTGCCGCTCCTGCTCTTGGATCAAAGCTTCATCCATATACAGCCCTCCTTACAGGCTGGCCAGTGCGCCCACAGCCGCAGCGGGGTCGGCAGCGCCGAACACGGCACTGCCCGCCACCAGCACGTCGGCACCGGCTTCCACGCACAGGAGTGCGGTGGCGGCATCCACGCCGCCGTCCACCTCCAGCAGGTAGGAAAGGCCGCGTGCTTCCCGCTCTGCCTTGAGCCAGCGGAGCTTGTCCAGCGCCGAGGGCATGAACTTCTGCCCGCCGAAGCCGGGCTCCACGCTCATCACCAGCACCAGATCCAGCTGATCCAGCCACGGTGCCAGCGCCTGGGCCGGGGTGCCGGGCTTGATGGTCAGACCCACCTTGCAGCCCAGCGCACGCACGGCGTCAATGGTGGCCTGAATATCATCCTCGCACTCCAGATGGAAATTATACAGGGTCGCACCGGCCTTGATGAAAGGCTCGGCGTATTGCAGCGGGTGGCTGATCATCAGATGCACGTCGTAAAAGGCATCCGGCAGCGCCTTGTGCAGGCTTTTGAGCACCGGCACGCCAAAGCTGATGTTGGGCACAAAATGCCCGTCCATCACGTCGTAGTGCAGCATCTGTGCGCCGGCATCCAGCACCATGCGGCAGTCTGCACCCAGCTTGCCAAAATCAGCAGAAAGAATCGAAGGACTTACGATGGCCATAATATTTCATTACGCTCCGTTATTTTTAGCAGTTTTTATCCCACGCGTTGTGCATTTTGCGGGGTTTTCCCGCCCGGAAAACACACGGGCATGGTTACTCTTTAGTTTACATGAAAACGGCCAAAAAATCAAACCCGCAGCCGTTTTTTTCACCGAAAAGTCGTAAATAGCGCAAAAAGTCCATAAGGCGGGCTCGCCCTCTCAGTCACCTTCGGTGACAGCTCTCCCAAAGGGAGAGCCCTTGGCATAGCGGCAAGGTTTTCGGTCAAACCGTAAAGTTTACCGCACCAGAAGGTTTCAGCATCGCAAGGTTTCCGGTCAGAATATAAAGCTTACGGTTTCGCCAGAGGCTCTCCCTTTGGGAGAGCTGGCAAGCCCGACAGGGCTTGACTGAGAGGGCGAGCCCGCTGACCGGTCACCAGCGCCGCCCCCCAAGCGCCAAAGCAGCCAGACCGCCCGGGCGGGGCAGTCTGGCTGCAGGTCTTATTCTACCGGCTTCATGCTGGCGGGGTCTTCCACCGCGCCGGGCTGACCGGCGGCGTCCGGCAAGCGCTTCATGCCGCCGGGATTAGGGGAACAGGTGGGCAGGGTGAACACAAAGCGGCACCACTCGCCCTGCTGGCTCTCCACGCGGATCTGTCCGCCGGCCAGATTGACCAGCACCTTGCAGATGTTCAGCCCAAGGCCGGAGCCGCGGGCGTGCAGACCGCGGGAGCGATCCTCCTTATAGAACCGCTCGAACACATAGGGCAGCGCCTCCGGGCTGATGCCCTGCCCGGAGTTCCAGATGGAGATCTCGGCTTCGGGGCCAAGCTTTTCCACGCTGAAGCGGATGGTGCCGCCCGCCGGGGTGAACTTGATGGCGTTGTCCAGCAGATTATACGCCACCTGATGGATCAGGTCAGGGTCGGCGTAGACCAGCACCTTTTCGTCCATGGTCAGGCCTTCCAGCTCGATCATGCCGTCGTTGATGCGCTGCTCTGCCGCCAGCGCCACGCCGGTCAGGGTCTCCCAGATATTGAACATCCGGGCGTTCACCTGATACTCCCCGCTTTCCAGCTTGGAGAGATCCAGCATATTCTGGATGAGCCGCGCCAGACGCCCGGTCTCCTCGCTGACCAGCTGCAGATAGTGGTTCTGCATCTCGGGCGGGATGGTGCCGTCCAGAATGCCGTCCACAAAACCCTTGATGGTGGTCATGGGGGTGCGCAGCTCGTGGGCGATGTTGCCCATGAACTGCCCCCGGGAGTTATCGTTGGACTGGATGTTCTCTGCCATCTGGTTGAAGGTGCGGGCAAGGTCTGCCACCTCGCCATCGCCCTCCACGCCCTCCACGCGGACGGAGAGGTCTCCGCCGCCAAAGCGCTGGGCGGCATCGGTGACCTTTTGCAGCGGGTCGGTGAGCTGACGCATCAAAAGGCGGGTCAGCACACTGGCGCACAGCAGCATCACGCAGGCGGACATGAGGAAGTTGGACCAGAACTGCTGCTTGAAATCGGTAAGCTGCGCACCGGAGGAGCACAAAAACAGCCAGCCGCTGAACAGGCTCTGGTCGTCGATGGTCTCCACCGCCGCAATATAGCTTTTTTCGGTCAGGGCACCGCCCAAATCGCCGAAAGCGTGGTAGTGCCGGGCGTCCGGGTCAGCCACTGCGTTGGCGCGCTGGCAGATATCCAGCGGCACAGTGCCGGTGGTAAGCTTTTCCGGGTCGGAGGCAATGAGCACATTGCCCTGCCGGTCGGTGAAAAACAGATACGCCTCGGCGCTCTCGCCGATGATCTCCAGCTTGGTGTTCAGCGCATCCAGCTCTGCGCCCTGCGGCATGGTCTCGCTGTTTACCAGATATTCTGCGGTGCGCTTGGCGACATTTACCACCTGATCCAGCGTTTCATAGCGATCCTTCGCAAAATAATTTTTGAACAGCACCCACTCCGAGCAGCCCATCAGCACAATGCCCAGCACCATCAGGGTGGACACCATGGAGAAAAAGGCCGTGGAGATACTTTTACGCATTACTGACGCACCTCGAACTTATAGCCCACGCCCCAGACGGTTTTCAGCTCCCACTTATCGGAAGCACCGGCCAGCTTTTCGCGCAGGCGCTTGACGTGGACATCAATGGTGCGGCTGTCGCCGTAGTACTCAAAGCCCCACACCTCGTCCAGCAGCTGGTCGCGGGTGTACACGCGGTTGGGGTGGGATGCCAGACAGTTGAGCAGCTCCAGCTCCTTGGGGGGAGCTTCCACCACCTTGCCCTTGACCCGCAGCTCGTAGCTGTTCATATCCAGCCGCAGGTTATCGAACTCGATGACGCCCTCGGTGCTCTCGGCGGCTGCGGAGGTAGTCTGGCAGCGGCGCAGCACCGCCTTGATGCGCGCCACCACCTCTTTTGCGTCAAAGGGCTTTACCATGTAATCGTCTGCGCCCAGCTCCAAGCCCAGTACCTTGTCGAAGGTCTCGCCCTTGGCGGTAAGCATCATCACCGGGGTGTTGCCCGCCTTGCGGATGCGGCGGCAGACCTCAAGGCCGTCCATGCGGGGCATCATCACGTCCAGCAGCACCATGTCCGGCTTGACGGCGTTGAACTTTTCCAGTCCCTCTTCGCCATCGTTCGCCACCGTGACCTGATAGCCCTCCTTGGTCAGGTACAGCCGCAGCAGCTCGCAGATGTTGGCGTCGTCGTCCACCACAAGGATCTTTTCGTTTGCCATAAGTGTTTCCTCCCCTTTTATGCAGGTTTTTGTAGTATTTGCAGCCCTTCCGGGCGTTTTGACAGTCTCTTACCCTTCTATTATACGGAACAGTTATGACAAAATAAAGAAGGAAGTGTAGTTTTTTTCACATTTCTGCCCGGAACATTTCAGGATTCATTACTTTAAGATAGCCCCTCCCCCTTGCGCTGGCGGGGTTCATCGCGTATAATGGTAGATGTATCGTTATGCCAAAAAACGTGTAAGGAGCGTATTTTATATGAAGTTAGGTATCGTCGGCCTGCCCAACGTGGGCAAGTCCACTCTGTTCAACGCCATCACCTCCACCAAAAATGCTGAAGCTGCAAACTATCCCTTCTGCACCATCGAGCCGAACTCCGGCATCGTGGCAGTGCCGGACAAGCGGCTGGACAAGCTGGCTGAGATCTGGCAGACCAACAAAAAGACCCCCGCCATCGTGGAGTTCGTGGACATTGCGGGTCTGGTGAAGGGTGCAAGTCAGGGTGCCGGCCTTGGCAACAAGTTCCTTGGCCATATCCGCGAGTGCGACGCCATCGTGCACGTGGTGCGCTGCTTTGACGATGACAACATCATCCATGTGGTGGAGGACGTGACCAAGGCCGAGGCCGTGGACCCCATTGCCGATATTGAAGCCATCGACTACGAGCTGATCCTCTCCGACCTTGAGGTGGTGCAAAACCGCGCCGGCCGCATGGCAAAGGCTGCCAAGAGCGGCAACAACAAGGGCGCTGCCGCCGAAGCTGCTTGGCTGCAGCAGCTGGCCGACCATCTGAGCGCCGGTAAGCCCGCCCGCAGCTTTGATTTCGACCCTGCCGACACCGAGCAGCAGACCGTGCTGCACGAGATGGGTCTGCTGAGCGCAAAGCCGGTGCTGTACGCCTGCAACGTGGGCGAGGACGATCTGATGGAGGGCATCGAGAACAACAAGTACGTCCCGCTGGTGGCTGCCCGCGCCAAGGAAGAGGACGCCCGCTACATCCCCATCTGCGCCAAGACCGAGGAGGATATCGCGGATTACAGCCCCGAGGAAAAGAAAGCGTTTCTGGCTGAGATGGGCATCGAAGCCAGCGGTCTGGACAACCTCATCACCGCCAGCTACGACCTGCTGGGCCTGATCTCCTTCCTGACCGATGGCAAGAAGGAGTGCCGCGCATGGACCATCCGCAAGGGCACCAAAGCTCCGCAGGCTGCCGGTAAGATCCACAGCGACTTCGAGCGCGGCTTCATCCGCGCCAGCGTCATCGGCTATAACGATCTGGAAGCCAACAACTTCGACTACGCCGCCGTCAAGGCCAAGGGTCTGCAGCGCACCGAGGGCAAGGAGTATGTTGTCAACGATGGCGATGTCATCGAGTTCCTGTTTAATGTTTAAAGGAGTCCACCATGATCTTTGGTATTATGGGCGCTATGCCCGATGAAGTAGACCAGCTGTGTGCAAAGCTGGAAAATGTCACCGTTGAGCCCTACGGCGGCGTGGAGTACCACAAGGGTACGCTGGCCGGCAAGCAGGTGGTGGTGTGCTGCGCCGGTATGGGCAAGGCCAACGCCGCCGCCACCACGCAGGTGCTCATCACCAAGTTCGGCGCAGAGAAGATCATCTTCTCCGGCATTGCCGGCAACATGACCAGCAAGATCGGCATCGGCGATGTGGTCATCGGCAAAACGGTGCTGTACCATGACGCCCAGCTGGATATGATCTGCCAGAACCCGCCCTTTTTGAAGGAGTACACCGGCGACCCAGAACTGATCGCCGCCGCCGAAGCTGCCTGCGCCGAAGCCGGGGTAAAGGCACTGGTGGGCAAGATCGCCACCGGCGACCTGTTTGTGGGCGACAGCGAGACGAAAGCCGCCATTGAAGCCAAGTGCGCCCCGGACTGCGTGGAGATGGAAGGCGCTGCGGTAAGCCAGATCGCCGCCAAGAACGGTGTGCCCTGCGTCATCCTGCGCGCCATGAGCGACAACGCCGACGAGGACGGCCACGAGGTACTGGTGGTGAAGAAGTTCAGCATCGGGGAGTATGTCGCCACCGCCACCAAGATCGTGGCAGCGATGGTGGAAAAGCTGTAAAAGCGGCGGGTCTGCCGCGCACGGCAAAAACAAGCTTGCATTTGGGGAGTCCTGAAAAAACGCCTGCGGGCGTTTCAGGGCTCCTTTTTTGCGAACGGGTCAGCAGCCTTGTATTCCGCCGCACAAAGGCGTATACTGGGGCAAAAAGGAGGTGTTTGCCATGTGGTTCGTTTACGCGCTGGGGTCTGCGGTGTTCGCTGCCCTTACCTCGATTCTGGCGAAGATCGGCATCGAGGGGGTCAACTCCACCCTTGCCACCGCCATCCGCACGGCGGTAGTGCTGCTGATGAGCTGGGGCATGGTGTTCCTCACCGGCACCCAGACCGGCATTGCGGATATCTCCCGCCGCAGCTGGCTGTTTCTGGTGCTGTCCGGCCTTGCCACGGGTGCAAGCTGGCTGTGCTACTACCACGCCTTGCAGGTGGGTGCAGCGTCCAAGGTAGTGCCCATTGATAAGCTGAGCGTGGTCATCACCCTTGCGCTGGCCTTTGTGGTGCTGCACGAGCCCTTCACCGCCAAAAGTCTCATCGGCTGCGCCCTCATCACCGCCGGTACGCTGTTTATGGTTTTATAACTCCCTCAGTCTTTGCTACGCAAAGCCAGCTCCCTCAAGGAGGGAGCCTCTGGCGCGCCCGCAAGCTTTGCACTTTAGCCGGAAACTTTCCCGCCGTGCCAAAGGCCCCATCTCAGAGGGGGCTGGCATCGAGCAAAGCGAGATGACTGGGGGAGTTTCCTCCAACGCAAAACGGCTGCTGCACGTTCTTGTGCAGCAGCCGTTTTATCGTTTTTATTCCTCGCCTTTTTTCAGTATGTCCAGTTCCGGCATCAGCTCGGTGCTCACAATGGTAAGCATCTGCTCCAGCTTTGCGCATTCTGCGGGGGTAAAGCGCTGCCGGGCACGCTCCACTACGGTGTGCAGGTAAGAGTAGCTGATGTTGTAGTAGTCGATATACTTTTTGGTGGGGCGCAGGTGGTACTCCCGCCGGTCGGTGGTGGACTGGATCTTTTCCACATAGCCCTTTTTCACCAGACTGCCGATCTTGTACGCCGCATTGGGGGTGGAGATCTGCATCATGCGGGAAAACTCCGCGATCGTGGGCTCGCCCATCGCCATGATGCCCTCCATGCAGAAGGATTCCACCGTGGTCAGGGTAGCCTCACGGGTGGCAAAACGCTGGAACACGTTCTGATAAAAATGCAGCTTGAATTTGGTATAGACGTCCTGAAAAGCTTTTTCCAGCATGGGTCATGCGCCTCCAATGCTTTAGTTTTCTTGCTATACGGCTAGTATACCACGAAAATGCCCCGCTGCATAGCGGAATTTTTACACAGCATCCCCGGAAGTTTTTGCCCGGGTGCGGGCGCGGATGACGCTGAGCACCGCCAGTTCCAGCACGATGGCCACCACCAGCAGCACCAGCGAGGTGACAAGGCTTGCGCGGCTGCCCAGCACCGCCTGTGCAAGGCCGGTGATGACGTAGCACACCGCCGAGCAGGTTGCCGCCGTAATGGCGTAGGGCAGCTGGGTGGAAACGTGGTTCACATGGCTGCAATGTGCGCCCGCCGAAGCCATGATGGTGGTATCCGAGATGGGAGAGCAGTGGTCGCCGCACACCGCGCCGGACAGGCAGGCGGCAATGGACACCACCAGCATCTCGCCGTCCGGGAAGGCCTGACAGACGATGGGGATCAGGATGGAGAAGGTGCCCCAGGAAGTGCCGGTGGCAAAGGCAAGGAACACCGCCACAAGGAAGATGATGAACGGCAGCAGATACTGCAAAGCCGCCGCAGAATTGCCCAGCAGATTTGCCACATAATACTTTGCGCCCAGCAGGCCGGTCATGCCGGACAGCGTCCATGCAAGGGACAAAATCAGCATGGGGCTGACCATGGCCTTGAAGCCCTCGGGGATGCAGGCGGCAAAGTCCTGAAAGGTCATCACGCTGCGCACCCGGTAAAATACAAAGGTGAACAGCAAAGCGATGCTGCTGCCCAGCACCAGACCCGCCGAAGCGTTGCAGTCCGCAAAGGCGGTGATGAAGTCCACGCCCTCAAAGAAGCCGCCGGTGTACACCATGCCGAAGATGCAGGCCGCGATCAGCACCAGCACCGGCGCAAGCAGGTCGATGACGTGGCCGTTGGTGTCCGAGCCGTCGTCCACATCGTCACCGTAGGGACGGTCGGCGGTGGTAAACAGGTCGCCGTTTTTGGCGTTGTCCTCGTTCAGCTTCATGGGGCCGAACTCCGCCCCGGTAAAGATGAGGAACAGACTCATCACCACGGTCAGGACAGCGTAATAGTTATAAGGAATGGTGCGCAGGAACATGGTAAAGCCGTTGATGCCGGAGCCCTCCGGCACGCTGGAGGTAACGGCAGCCGCCCAGCTGGACACCGGCGCAATGATGCAGATGGGCGCGGCGGTGGAATCGATCAGGTAGGCAAGCTTTGCACGGGACACCTTCTGCCGGTCGGTCACCGGGCGCATCACCGAGCCCACGGTCAGGCAGTTGAAGTAGTCGTCCACAAAGATCATCACGCCCAGCAGCAGGGTGGCAAACTGTGCGCCCGCCCGGCTGTGGATGTGGGTGGACGCCCAGCGGCCGAAGGCTGCCGAGCCGCCCGCCTTGTTCATCAGCGCCACCAGAATGCCCAGCATCACCAGAAAGGCCAGAATGCCCACGTTGCCGGAGTCCGACAGCTTGGTGATCATGCCGCCGTCCTCGTTGAAGAACAGGGTGTTCAGCGCCAGCTCAAGGTTGCCGTTGGCGTACAGCAGCGCGCCGGAGGCAATGCCCACCAGCAGCGAGGTGTACACCTCCTTGGTGTTCAGTGCCAGCACGATGGCAATGACCGGCGGCAGCAGGGAAAAGAAGGTGCTGTACACCGCACAGGTGTAGGTGGCGGGGTCGGCCACCTTGCCGGGGGTCACCGCCGTGCACCACAGCAGCAGGGCAAAGACGAACAGTGCCCCCACCCAGGATAAGTTTTTGTTTTTCATAAGCTCCTCATATCAGGTGTCAATCATTGTCTGCGGGGTTCGTCCGGCGTATCGGGGCGCAGGCTGCGGGGCAGACTACCCACAGAAACGCAAAGGGGGTGTGCACCGTGCCGGATTACAAGGCCATGTACTTTGAGCTGTTCCGCGCCAGCGTGCAGGCTGTGCAGCTTTTGCAGGACGCGCAGACCCGCGCCGAGCAGCAGCTGCTGGCCGCAGACTTGCCGCCGTTGCGGCTGGACGAAACAGACAAAAGCGACTCTTAGCCCTTTTTGGCCTCGGCCTTAGCGGCAAACTTTTCCTCAAAGATGACAAAGCGCTCGTGGGTGCCGCCGCCCACAGGGCCTTTCTCGTCCGCAAGCGTCACCTTGAAGGTCAGCTTGCGGCCCTCTACGGCCACCAGCTCGCTGCGGCAGGTCACGGTCATGCCCACAGGGGTGGGTGCGGTGTGCTCCAGCTCCAGCTTGGTGCCCACCGTGCCGCTGCCCGCTTCCAGCGCGGGGGCAACGCTCTGCCAGCAGGTCTTTTCGGCCAGTGCCACCAGTGCAGGGGTAGCAAACACGTCCAACGTGCCGCTGCCCATGGTCTTTGCAGTGTTCTCTGCGCTCACGCGCACGCTCTGCTCGCCGCAGATCCCGGTTTCCAACTTCATATACAGTTCCTCCTTATGCATCCTTTGGACGCAGTTGTGTTATTTGTGGTCATACACCTTTATAAGATATCACAAAACGCGCCGGAATGCACTATTTTTTGCATATTTTTTCAGGGGGAAAAACTCCCTCAGTCGCGGCTTGCGCCGCGCCAGCTCCCTCGGGGAGGGAGCCTCTGGCGAAACCGGTAACTTTCCCGCCATGCCAAAGGCTCCCTCCCAGAGGGAGCTGGCAAAGCCGTCAGGCTTTGACTGAGGGAGTTTAAACCCGCACCCTGTTTGCAAATTAAATTTGCATCTTTTTTGCGTTTTACGGCGATTTTCAGCAATTTTGCGGGGATGTAAAAAACTTTGCGGTTTTTGCTTGACAGGGAGCCGTCTGCGTGCTATCATGAACACATGAACAGATGCTCATATATCAAAACGAAGGGGGAGGACAGCATGACCGGGCTTGAACAAGCCGCGCCGGAAAAGGAAAAACAGCCGGTGGAGATGCCGGACGATGAGGTGCTGTACGAACTGGCAGATCTGTTCCGCGTGTTCGGCGATTCCACCCGCATCAAAATTTTGTATGCCTTACATGACAGCGAACTTTGCGTGCAGGATATCGCGGACGCCGTGCAGCTGAGCCAGTCTGCCGTCAGCCACCAGCTGCGGGTGCTCAAGGATTCCAAGCTTGTGCGCTTCCGGCGGGAGGGCAAAACTGTTTTTTACGCACTGGACGACGACCATGTGCGCAGCATCCTCTCCATGGGGATGGACCATATCGAAGAATGACCGGGCACACGCCCGCACAAAAAGAAAGGCTGGTACTTATTATGAAAAAGACCTACAAGATCGAAGTGGACTGCGCCAACTGCGCCCAGAAGATGGAGGATGCCGCCAACACCGTTTCCGGTGTGGAAAAAGCTACCGTCAGCTTTATGACCCAGAAGATGAAGGTGGAATTCGCCGAGGGTGCCGACCCCCACGCCACCATGGAGAATGTGCTGTCTGCCTGCAAGAAGGTAGAGGACGACTGCGAGATCTTTGATATCTGATGTGCGGCAAAGCTCTCCCGGTCGGTGTGGACTGGGGGAGTTTTTCTGTGGAAAAATCCGCCACTTTTCAACAATTTCCACCGGGTTTTCAACAGACTTTGCGGAAAAAGAGAAAAAGAAGCGTGGAAAAGCGCTTTTTTAGCGGAAAACTGTGTGGAAAACGCGGGTAAAACTGTGGAATACCCATTTTTTTGCCGAAAAACCTGTGGAAAACCACCTGTTTTTCACCCGATGCACCCCAAAACGAGGAGCGTTGCTTATGAACAAGAAACAAAAAAAGACCCTTGAGCGGATCCTGATCGCCGTGGCACTGGTGATCGTGCTCAAGCTTTTGCCCGCCTTGCCCATGCCGGTGGAGCTGGCGCTCTACTGCATCCCCTACCTTGTGGTGGGCTGGGACGTGCTGCGCAAGGCGCTGAAGGGCATCAAGAACCGCCAGCCCTTTGACGAGTGCTTCCTGATGGCGGTCGCCACCGTGGGCGCGTTTGCACTGGGCGACTATGTGGAGGGCTGCGCCGTTATCATCTTCTACCAGATCGGTGAGCTGTTCCAGAGCGTGGCGGTAGGCAAAAGCCGCCAGAGCATTGCCAACCTGATGGATATCCGCCCGGACTACGCCAACATCGAGGACGAGGACGGCAAGCTGGAACAGGTGGACCCGGATGATGTCGAGGTGGGCACCGTCATCGTGGTACAGCCCGGCGAGCGGGTGCCCATTGACGGCGTTATCGTGGAGGGTGCTTCTGCCCTGAACACTGCTGCCCTGACCGGCGAAAGCCTGCCCCGGGACGTGAACGCCGGGGACGAGGTCATCAGCGGCTGCGTGAACATGACCGGCCTGTTGAAGGTGCGCACCACCAAGGAATTCGGCGAATCTACCGTCTCTAAAATTCTCGACCTTGTGGAAAATTCCAGCATGAAAAAGGCCCGGGCGGAAAACTTTATCACCCGCTTTGCCCGGGTGTACACCCCCGCCGTCTGCTACGGCGCACTGGCGCTGGCTTTCCTGCCGCCGGTGGTGCTGCTGCTTATGGGACAGCCCGCCCGCTTTGGCGATTGGGTCTACCGCGCTCTGACCTTCCTTGTCATCAGCTGCCCCTGTGCGCTGGTCATCTCCATCCCGCTGAGCTTCTTCGGCGGCATCGGCGGCGCTTCCTCCTGCGGCATCCTCATCAAGGGCTCTACCTATCTGGAGGAGCTGGCAAGCACCGGCGTTGTGGTGTTCGATAAGACCGGCACCCTGACGCAGGGTACCTTTAAGGTCACTGGCATCCACCCCGCCGAGGGCGTGACCGACGCTGCACTGGTGGAAGCCGCCGCGCTGGCGGAAAGCTGGTCCAAGCACCCCATCTCCCTGAGCATCAAAGCCGCCTACGGCAAGCCCATCGACGCCGCCCGGGTCACGGACGTGCAGGAGCTGGGCGGTCATGGCGTGACCGCGAAGGTAGACGGCAAGACCGTTGCCGCCGGTAACGCCCGCCTGATGGAAAAGCTGGGCATCACCGTGCCCGCCGTAGAGGGCGTGGGCACCATCGTGCACGTTGCCGTAGAGGGCAGCTACGCGGGCTATCTGCTGATTGCGGACGTGGTAAAGCCCCACAGCGCCGATGCCATCCGCGCTTTGAAGGCCTCCGGCGTGCGCAAGACGGTCATGCTGACCGGCGATGCACAGCCGGTGGCGCAGGCGGTGGCGCAGCAGCTGGGTCTGGACGAGTACCACGCCGGTCTTTTGCCCGGCGACAAGGTGGACCAGATCGAAAAGCTGCTTGCTGCAAAGCAGCCCAAAGAAAACCTTGCCTTTGTGGGTGACGGCATCAACGATGCACCGGTGCTGTCCCGCGCAGACGTGGGCATCGCCATGGGTGCGCTGGGTTCGGACGCCGCCATCGAGGCCGCAGACGTGGTGCTGATGGATGACGACCCCGCCAAGATCGCGCTTGCCATGCGCATTGCCCGCCGCACCCTGCGCATCGTGCACCAGAACATCGTGTTCGCGCTGGGCATCAAGGCGCTGTGCCTGCTGCTGGGTGCACTGGGCATTGCCGGAATGTGGGCAGCCATCTTTGCGGACGTGGGCGTGATGGTCCTTGCCGTGCTCAACGCCACCCGCGCCCTATATACCAAAGACCTTGCCGGAAAGTAATTGGCAGGGATTGCATCTTCAGCAAAAAGAATATTTTTTGAGGTTCAGGAAGGTCTGCAGACTTTTCTGGACCTCTTTTTTTAACAGAAGCAGCCGCGCAGGGGGGATCTTTCTGCTGTCTGTTTCAAAAAGCGACGAATCAGCCAAAACTAACCGCAATGTGTTTCAAGAAGTAACATATTGCGACAAGAAAATTGAACAAACTCTGAATATGTTTCAAAAAAGAACGCAACAAACCAAAAAATGATTGTGACGCACAGCGGAAAACTATATACTTTTAATCAAGAAAGCCGCATCGGAATTGTGCAAAGGGTCGGGCTCTTGCGCAACAGGTACTGCGGACACAAAAAAGGAGGACACGTTCTATGACACTTCCCATGATCATTGCTCTGGCAGTGACTGTCCTCATGATCATCCTGATCATGGTGGATAAACTGCCCTTCGGCGCACCCCCGCTGCTGGCGCTGCTGCTGCTGGTGGTGTTCGGCGTTACCGACATCAAGACCGCCTTCGGCGGCTTCGCAAACCCCACCATCGTCATGCTGGCATCCTTCATGGCCATCATCGCGGCCTTGCAGAAGACCAGCTTCATCGTCAAGTTCAAGCAGACCATGTTCAACATGGCCAGCAAGGGCGGCTTTAAGGCATACGTCCTGCTGATCCTCATTGTTATGCTGGGCTGCAGCCTGTTCGGCACCGGTTCCACCGCCTACTATGTGCTGGTCATCGGCCTGCTGTCCACTCTGCCCTACTCCAAGCAGCTGCCCCCGTCCAAGGTGCTGATGCCTGCGGGCTTTGCAGCAAACCATCCCCTGCTGCCCTTCAACACTGCTCTGCAGTACGGCATCGTCATCGCCGTTCTGCAAAGCGCAGGCGTTGCGGCAAACGTCAATCTGGTCAAGTTCTCTCTGGTCAACCTGTGCCTGTCCATCGGCTTCCTGGTGTGGTGCATCCTGGCTTACAAGATCATGCCTGACCACCCCATTGCCGAGGCCAAGGAAGAGGCTCTCCACGCCGGTGAGCAGAAGGTTGCCCTGACCAAGAATCAGGAGCTCATCACCTACTTCAGCTTTGTGCTCGCCGTTGTGGGCATGATCCTGCAGAGCAAGATCGGTGACGCAGGCTACGCCATCACCGGTCTGGCCGTGGGCGTCATCCTGATCTCCGGCGTTATGGACTTCAACGAGATCCGCAACTCCATCAGCGCACCCATCATCCTGATGTCCGCAGGCGTCATCGGCATCGCCGATGCTCTGGGCAACACCGGCCTGACCAGTCTGGTGGGCGAGACCGTTGCCAAGATGCTGGGCACCAACGTCAACCCCTTCGTGCTGATCTTCGCTTTCTGCATCCTGACCAGCCTGCTGGCAACCCTGACCGGTTCCACCATCGGCACCGTGTACGTCTTTGCTCCCATGGCCATTGCCACCTGCGTCAATCTGGGTCTGGACCCCACCGCAGCCGCTGCCGCTATCGTGGTCTCCGGCTGGTGCGGACACTTCCTGCCCATTGACGGTATGCCCGCCATGATCATGGGCGCCGGTGACTACAAGATCACCGAGTTCTGGAAGTTCACCATTCCGCAGTATTTCATCCGTCTGCTGGCGCTGACGGTGGGTGCTGTGCTGATCTTCCCCATGAAGTAACAGGAGAAACACCAAATGAAAAACACGTTTGAGCTGGAGCACGTCGGCATCAACACCGACAACGCAGGCGAGGCCGAGCAGCTGGCGCTGCTGCTGTGCAAGCTGTTCAACTTAGAGCCCCGCCACGGACAGAAGTCCGAGTTTGCCGGCAACTATTTCGAGTGCATGAAGAGCCCCTTTCTGGGCAAGAACGGCCACATCGCAATGCGCACCCCCGACCTGAAGGCTGCGATGGAGGAGCTGGAGGAAAATGGCTTTAGCTTCCGCATGGAGACTGCTGCCTATTTTGAGGACGGCCGCATCAAGAACGTATATCTTGACGGCGAGTACGGCGGTTTTGCCATCCACATCATGCAGAAATAACGCCAACTGACCGATCTTGTGCAGAACCGGGGATGGAGCGATCCGTTCCCGGTTCTGCAGGTTCATGCCCCGCGAAAATTCAGAGGAGAAAAATTATGCTGGTTCCTGTATTGTTATTTATTGTCGGTCTGCTGTTCCTGATCAAGGGCGGCGACTGGTTCGTGGACGGTGCTTCGGCACTGGCACGGCGGTTCCACCTGCCGGAGCTGCTCATCGGTGCAACGGTGGTGTCCATCGGCACCACCCTGCCGGAGGTCATGGTATCCACCATGTCCGCTGTCTCCGGCCATGGTGAGATCGCCTACGGCAACGCCATCGGCTCGGTCATCTGCAACTCTGCCCTGATCGCCGCCATCACCATCGCCGTCCGTCCGGGCAAGGTAGACCCCAAGACCCTGCGGGTGCCGGTAGTCTTCTTCTTTGCCGCAGCCGCCATCTACTGCGTGGCTGCCTACGCCATGGGCGAGTTCACCCGCCCGCTGGGCTTTGTGATGCTGGCCATGTTTGTGGCTTACATGGTGGCAAACGTATTGCAGATGAAAAAAGCCCCTGCCGCCGCCGAAGCGGAGGCCGAGGCCGAAAATGCCGGGGAAGAGATGTCCCTTACCAAAACGCTGGTGCTGCTGGTGCTGGGCGCTGTGCTGATCGCACTGGGCGCAAACCTGCTGGTGGATAACGGCACCCTCATCGCACAGGCACTGGGCGTGCCGGAGTCGGTCATCGCGCTGACCTTTGTGGCGCTGGGCACCTCTCTGCCGGAGCTGGTCACCGCCATCACCTCGCTGGTCAAGGGCTGCAGCGATCTGTCCCTTGGCAACATCGTGGGTGCAAACGTGTTCAATCTGGTGCTGGTCAGCGGTATGTCCGTCACGCTGGCACCCTTCACCGTGCCGCAGAGCTCCACCTTGTTCGGCATCAATTCCAGCCTTGTGCTGGAGATCCCGGTCATGCTGGCTGTCATGGCGATCATGACCCTTCCCGCACTGAAGCGCGGCAAGCTATCCCGTGCGCAGGGCATTATCCTGCTGTGCATCTACGCCGCCTTCTGCGCCATCCAGTTTACCATGTGACATTCCCGGAGATACTTCCTGAAAAAAGGCTGCTGCACGAAAGTGCAGCAGCCTTTTTGTGGTTCTCTGGTTTTCAGCCCTTGCAGCCCTGTTCCTCCCAGTCGCCGAAATCGTTGGCATCGGCGATCTTGGTGGCGTCGATCTTGCCGTTTTCGTCCCTGGGGGCAACGGCGGGGCCGGCCTCCACGGGGTTGGCGTTCGGGGCTTCGGGGTCGTACACCGGGCGCTCTTTGGCGGTCTCCGGCTGGGTCTGGGGTGCGTTCTCAGCAGGGGCGGGTGCTTCCGGTGCGGCTTCCTCGGCAGCTTCTGCGGCAGCATCGGCAGCCTTTGCTTCTTCCTTGGCTTCGGCTTCCGCGTAGGCTTCGGCGGTCTTTTCGGCCTCCTCGGCGTCCTTTTCGGCTTCCTCCGGGAACTCGACCTCCTCCACATGGAGCGGGTCTTTCTGGTTCAGGATCTTGTCCAGCACCACGATGGCAGCGCCGGTGACGGCCACGGCAGCAGCCGTGCCAAGAATACGGAACAGAGTTTTCATACCAGAACCTCCTTGTTATAAAGAAACGTTAAGAGAACGTTACGACCTCTTCCAGGGGCTTTTCGGCGGGCTCCACCGACACGGCGGTCAGCACCGGGCCCTTGCCCCGGTAGATGTTGTGGAACTTGTACCCCACCTTGGCGGTCACCCGCACCCAAGCGCGCTGCTCCAGCGCCTTGTAGCCATCGTAGCTGCAGGGGAACCCCACAAACTGGATGTCCTGCACGCAGCAGGTCATGGCAAAGCGGCCGGGCACAAAGCTGTTTTTGCCGGCGCGGTTGGTCTGGCAGACCTGTGCCAGAAAACGCACCGTCTTGCCGGTGTACTTCTGGGGCTCGTCCTGACAATCCATGTACCAGATGCCGAAATCGTCATCCGGGATGTCGATGGGGTCGGCGTTGATATCAAAGGGCAGCGGGTCGGGGATATCATCGTAGGCTACGCTGCCGTCCTTGAACTCGTAGGCGATATCGCACTTGCGGGAGGCCTGCCGTACCAGCTTGTGCAGCTCCTGCCGGGCGTCATCGTTGTTCACGGCTTCGGCGCGGTTGAACACGATCAGCTCACTGCGGGCGATTTTATCCAGCATCAGGCTGCGCATGGAGTTGTCGCGGGCGTAGGTCAGGGCGGTGGTGCCGTCGGCAGTGGCGATGCACTGGTACACCAGCCAGTTCTCGGGCAGTGCCTCGGCCAAGTCCTGCAGCAGCCACATACCGTTGTACTCGATGACCACGCGGCCTGCGTCTGCTTCCTTGCCCAGCTTTGCAAGGTTCTGGGGGTTCAGCTCGGACTTATCCTCCAATACCTTCACGGTCACGCCGGGGAAGGCGAACTTCTTCTCGTTGTACTCCTCTTCGCCCTCCTCGCAGATCAGCAGCAGGGTCTTGTCGCCGGAGTCGAAATTGGGGTCTTCAAAGGTCTCCTGAATAAACTTGGTCTTGCCGCTTTCCAGAAAGCCCACAAACAGGTAGACCGGGATCTCTTTTGCCATAATAAATGGTTGCTCCTTTTATCAATGATAGGCACCCCCTTGGGGGAGCTGGCAATGCCGTCAGGCATTGACTGAAGGGGTCAGCAGCCGAACAGCTGGGCGATGGCGGTCTCGTTCAGCTTGGAGCCGATGACCACCAGCTTGCCGCCCACGTCTGCGCTGCGGCTGCGCACTTCCCACTCGCCGGGCACATAGTCGAACTCCAGCCAGCCGTCTGCGCCGCCGTCCACGATGCCCTTGCTGCGCAGGATCATGCCGTAATTGCCGGTATCCAGCTCGGTGAGGGCGTGCTCCACTTCAGCCTTGGTGAACTTGCGGGCAGTCTCCACGCCCCAGCTGGTGAACACTTCATCGGCGTGGTGGTCGTGATGATGATGACCGCAGCAGCAGTGGTCATCATGGTCATGTTCGTCATGGTCATGGTGATGATGCTCGTGCTCGTGCTCGTCATCATCTTCATCATGATCGTGGTGGTGACCGCAGCAGCAGTGGTCATCGTGATCGTGGTCATGCTCGTCGTGGTGATGATGCTCGTGCTCATCCTCATCGTCGTCATCGTCGTCATGGTCATGATGATGGCCGCAGCTGCACACACCGTTCTCATCGTAGTGATGATGGTGATGCTCGTGCTCTTCTTCCTCGTCCTCGTGGGCGTGCTCTTCGTTGGCCTTGGCAGCCATGGCGATCAGCTCGGCCTTGAAGTCGTCCTTGGTGGACATGGCCTTCAGGATCTGCTCACCGGTCAGGTGATCCCATGCGGTGGTCACGATGGTGGCGGTGGGGTTCTTTTCGCGCAGCATTGCCACGGCAGCGGCGATCTTTTCCTCGCTGGCGGTCTGGGTGCGGCTGAGCAGGATGCAGCTTGCGTGGCTGATCTGGTCATCGTAGAACTCGCCGAAGTTCTTCATATACATCTTGACCTTGTTCACATCGGCCACGGTGACAAAGCTGTTCAGCTGCACGTCCAGATGCTCTGCCACGCCCTCCACGGCGCGGGTCACATCGCTCAGCTTGCCCACGCCGGACGGCTCGATGACGATGCGGTCGGGGTGGTACTGCTCCACTACCTGCTGCAGAGCGGTGCGGAAATCGCCCACCAGAGAGCAGCAGATGCAGCCGGCGTTCAGCTCGTTGATCTGGATGCCGCTTTCCTTCAAAAAGCCGCCGTCAATGCCGATCTCGCCGAACTCGTTCTCGATCAGCACCACCTGCTGGCCTGCAAAGGCTTCGGTGATCAGTTTTTTGATCAGAGTGGTTTTGCCGGCGCCAAGGAAGCCGGAGAAGATATCGATTTTAGTCATGTTCCAAATGCCTCTTTCTTTTTATCGCAATATTCGCAATTGTTAGCACAAAGGGCCGCAGAGTGCTGACCCATAAAAATACTACACCTCTATTATAACAAGGCTGTCAATGGGAAACCGGCCTTTTTCAAGAAAAATTTGTAACTTTTTTTGCAAATTGACGGCGTTTTGGGGGGAGTTTTGCCCCCGCATTGCATTCTTCCCCGCAGAATGATACAATAGCAGCAGCAAACCATCGCCGCCGGACGTTTTTCCGGCAAATGACAGAAAGAGGGCTTTTGTTATGAGTATGAACACAGTTCCCGAGCGTCTGGCTGCGCTGCGTGCCGCTATGAAGGCAAACGGCGTGGACGTCTATCTGATCCCGGTGGGCGACCCGCATTCCAGCGAGTATCTGCCCGACCACTACACCTCCCTGACCTACTTTTCCGGCTTCCACGGTGAGAACTCCAACTTTGTGGTCACCATGACCGAGAGCGCCGTCTGGGCAGACGGCCGGTACTTTGTGCAGGCAGAGAAAGAGATCGCCGGCACCGAGATCCAGCTGATGCGCATGGGCGAGCCGGGCGTGCCCACCGCCGAGGAATACTGCGGCAAGGTGCTGCCCGAGGGCGGCACGCTGGGTCTGTGCGGCCTGACCGCCAACTGTGCGCTGGTCAACAACCTGAAAAAGGAGTTGGAACCCAAGCACGGCAGCATCAAGACCCTGTTCTTGGAGGACGAGCTGTGGGTGGAGGGACGCCCTGCCCGCCCGGCTACCCCGGCATGGATCCTGCCCAAGGAGTACGCCGGCTTCTCCCCGGCAGAAAAGCTGGAGCAGCTGCGCGGCAAGTTGAAGGAGCAGGGCTGCACCGCCCAGCTGGTGGGCAAGCTGGATAATCTGGCTTGGCTTTTGAACCTGCGCGCCATGGATATCGAGTGCACCCCCTACGCCATGGCCTACTGCTATGTTACCCCCAGCCGCGCTGTGCTGTTCATCAATCAGGCGCGGGTCACCCCGGAGGCAAAGGCAGAGCTGGAAGCCAACGGCGTGACGCTGGCCGACTACGACAGCATTCTGGACGTGATGGCCGCCGAGACCGAGCCGCAGACTGTGCTGGCCGAGAGCGCTACTGTGAACTACGCCGTGTATCAGGTGCTGGAAAATAACCCTGCCCTGACCGTGAAGGACGCCGCCGACCCCCTGCTGGCCATGAAGGGCGTGAAGAACGAGGTGGAGCTGGCACACCTGCGCGAGTCCCATCTGCGGGACGCCGTTGCCATGGTGCGGTTCCAGATCGAGCTGGAGAACCGTCTGGCTTCCGGCGAACAGCTGACCGAGCTGACCGTGGACGAGATCCTGCACAAGTACCGCAGCGCGGACGACAAGTTCCTTGTGGAAAGCTTTGGTACCATTGCAGCCTACGGCGGCAACGCAGCCATGATGCACTACCACGCCACCCCGGAGGATCACGCCGTCTTGCAGCGCAAGGGCTTTTTGCTGGTGGACAGCGGCGCTACCTACATGGACGGCACCACCGACATCACCCGCACTTACCCGCTGGGCGAGCTGACCGAGGACGAGCGGCTGTTCTATACTTGGACGCTGCAGTGCCACATCGACATCGCCAAGGCCGTCTGGCTGGATTACTGCGACTGCCATATGCTGGACACCATCGCCCGCGAGCCGCTGTGGCGTCACCTCATCAACTACCGCTGCGGCACCGGCCACAGCGTCAGCTTTGTGGGCAACGTCCATGAGGGCCCCCACGCTTTGAACGGCCGCAACACCACCCTGATGCGCCCGGGCATGATCGTCACCGACGAGCCCGGCGTATACGAGGCCGGAGAAGTGGGCATCCGCATTGAAAACGAGATCGAGTGCTACCACAAGGCCGATAACCAGTACGGTACCTTCCTTGCCTTCCGTCCCCTCACCTTTGTGCCCATCGCTACCTTCCCCATCGTGCCCGGCGTGCTGGACAAGGAGCAGATCGCTTGGCTGAACGACTATCACCGCAAGGTGTTCGAGCAGCTGGCACCCCGCCTGACCGAAGACGAGCGCGCATGGCTGGCTGAGAAGTGCGCCGCCATCGGCTGCTGATGCAGAAAACAAAATAGGATTGCTGCGCAAGGTCAGCGTCCTCGCCCTCTCCGTCTTTGCTTCGCAAACCCACCTCTCCCAAAGGGAGAGGCCTTGGCAAAGAGATGAACCTCGCGTGGACTGCCAAGGGCTCCCACTTTGGGGGAGCTGGCAAATCCGGAGGATTTGACTGAGAGGGCGAGCTTGTTAAAGTAAAAGCATCTACAGCAGCCCTTTTGCCGTAAAGGAACCCAAACCATGATCTTTCACATTGCGATATGCAGCCCGGACGGGGCGCTGCGCAGCAGGCTGGAGCACCAGTGCATGGAGTTCTTTGCCCGGCGGGAGGACGCCTGCATCGTGGAGCAGCTGCAAGGCCCGGATGCGCTTTTGCAGCAGGATGCCGCCGGGCTGCGGTACGAGCTGTACCTCATCGAGCTTGCGGCGATGGCCCGGCCCGAAGGGCTTGCGGCGGCGGCAGAGCTGCGCCGCCGGGGCCGCCGCGCCCCACTGGCCTTTGTGGCGCGCACCCCGGCCCACGCATACAGCGCCTACCGGGTGGACGCCATGCAGTATCTGCTGCAGCCGGTGCACCAGACGGAGGTCTCTGCCCTGCTCAAGCGGGCGGTGGAGCCGGAATACGGCCCCACCCTTACCGTGACCACCGCAGATGGCGTGCGGGCGCTGGCCTATGCCGAGCTTGAATATCTGGAGTGCACCCACCATATCGTGCACTTCCACCTGACCACCGGGGAGGATGTGGCTTCCCTCTCGCTGCGGGTGCCCTTTTCCGCCGTGGCGCAGCCGCTGTTGGCAGACGGACGCTTTGTGCAGCCGCACCGCTCCTATGTGGTCAATCTGGAAGCAGTGCAGCTGCTTTCCCCCGGCGAGGTACGGATGCGCAGCGGGGCACGCATCCCCATCCCCCGCAGACGGGAAACCGCCGTCCGGGAAGCCTTCTGCGCCCGGTTGGGATAAAAGCAAAAGCCGCTGCACAGCGTTTGTGCGGCGGCTTTTTTGCTTGACGATATAATTGCCTTTTCACGGGAAAGGCCGTAAAGGCAAACGGCATTTGCGGTCGTTCAAAGCGTCCCGGCTGTAAATGGCTTATTCTTTCTTATCCCGGGGCTTTTTGCGGCGGGCGTGCTTTTTGGGCTTTCGCCGGGGCTTTTTGCGGGAGGGCTCGGGCTGGACGGAAGCATCGTTCAGGCGGGACACGGCATCCAGCAAAGCGCCCTGCAGGCTGTCCGAGGGCACACCGCTTTCCGAAAAGGCGAACAGGAATTTGTAGATCTGGGGCTGCAGCTCCTCGTACAGTCCAAGGCGGGTGTACACCTCCTTGAACAGCTGAAAGACCTGCGTTTTGTTCTCCACGATCCCGCGCAGGTCGATCTGGGTGTGGCAGATGCTTTTGGGGTTCTGGATATAGTGATACCCGGCATCGGGGATGGAAACGAACACCTCCGCGTGTTCGAGATACCCCATGTTAAAGAGCAGATCCTCCGCCCAATGGACATCGGGCGCAAAGCCAAGCTGGTTTTCCGCGATGATCTCCCGGCGGTAGAGTTTGTTCCACAGCACGCCGTAGTAAAAGGAGGCGGGCTGCTGCATCAGGCGGCGGGCGTAGTCCTCCCGGCTGTAAACGCCCTGCGGCAGAAAGCCGTACTTGTGCACCTCGGTCTTGGGCGCTTCCGGCTCGATGCCCAGCGATTCCTGCAATGTTTCCAGCGCGTGCCCGGTCTTGCTGGAGTTGGAGGGGATCACCATCCAGTACGGGGCGATCACTAGATCCGCGCTGTGCTGCAAGGCGGCCTGCACAAGGTTCTGGGTGTAATCGGGGTCCAGAACATCATCGCTGTCCGCAAACTGGATATAGTCGCCCTGCGCAAGGGCAAGCCCGGCGTTCCGCGTGCGGGAAACGCCCTCGTTCTCCTTATCCACCACCACGAGACGGGGATCCTTTGCCCGGAACTGCTCGCAGATGGCAAGGCTGTCGTCCGTAGAGCCATCATTCAGCACGATGATCTCCAGCTCCTGATAGGTCTGGCTGCAGATGCTTTCCAGACAGCGGGAAAGCCCCTTCTGGGCGTTGTACACGGGCACGATGATGCTGACGAGCGGATTCGTCATGACAGGGCCTCCTTTTTCACGACAGGATTTGAGTATTATTATTATCATACTCCTGCGCCGCCCGGATTACAAGAGCGCTGCGCTGGGAAATATTACACCTGCGCCCAGTCCAGCGCGGTCCAGTCCGGCAGGAACTGGTCGCATACCCGGCGCAGAGCAGGGGCATCGGCGGCACTGGAGACGTCCTGAATGCCCACCAGATAGAAGCCGGCATCGTGGGCAGTCTGGGCGGCGTAAATGGCGTCCTCGCACACGGCGCACCCAGCGGGGCTTGTGCCGCCAAGGCGGTGCAGCGCCTCCATAAAGGGCGCGGGGCTGCTTTTGCTCATCGCGCCCCGTGCTTCGATGTAAAAATCAAAGTATTCGTCGATGCCAAGGCGCGTCAGCACGGCGCGGCACTGGCTGCTCCATGTGTTGGAGCACACGCACATCCGCGCGCCCTCGGCCCGCAGCCGGGCAAGGGTGTCCCGCACGCCGGGCTTCAGCTCCACCTTTTCGTACAATTGGGCGATCACCTCGCGCATTACGTCCAGATAGCCGTTCCTGTCCAGCGGCAGCGCATATTCCCGGATGAGGTACTGTGCGCCGTCCTCCATGCCCATGGTCAGCAGGGTCTCGTGCAGGTCTGCCTTCGGGGTGCGGCCAAAGCGCGCCAGCAGCGCCTCCGGGGCACCCTCCCATACTACCACCATGCTGTCGGTCAGGGTGCCGTCCATATCAAAGATCCATTGTTTGCAGTGCATACTTTCCTCCTGTTGTGCGCCCCTCCGGGCCGCAGTGATACACGTCTCTGGCTAGTATAGCACGAAACTTTCACAGGAAAAAGGCATCATCCCCGAAAAAACGGGAGAATTTTACCTAAAAGTATGGTATAATTATAACAATGTTGGAAATACCGGGAACGTGCACGGGAGGGTTTGATATGGAACGCAGAGATCCCACGCAAAAGGCGCTGGTGCTGGCAGGCGGCGGCGCGCGCGGCAGCTATCAGGTGGGCGTCTGGCGGGCTTTGATGGAGCTGGACTGGCATCCGCAGATCATCACTGGCACCAGCGTGGGCGGGCTGAACGGCGCCATGTTCGTGCTGGATCTGTACGAGACTGCCCGGGATATGTGGCTGACCATCCGCAGCCGGGATGTGATGGAGCTGCCGGAGGAAAACGCCGACCTTTCCGCCCTGCACCAGTTTCTGCGCCGGGTGGTAAAGGAAGGCGGCATGGACGTGACCCCGCTGGAGGAGATCGTGGAGCGGGTGCTGGACGAGGACGCGCTGCGGGCAGCGCCCATCCGGTTCGGCATCGTGACGGTGGAGCAGCGCGGGCTGCGCCCCCGGGAGTTGACGTTGGAGGATATCCCCGCCGGGCAGGTACGGGACTACCTGATGGCTTCGGCGGCCTGCTTTCCCGCCCTGCGGGCGCGGCAGATCGACGGGGTAAAGTTTCTGGACGGCGGGTACAGCGATAATATGCCCACCGGCCTTGCCAAGACCATGGGTGCAGAGGAGCTGGTCTGTGTGGACCTTGAGGGCGTGGGCATCACCCGCCCCAACCTGACCGGTCTGCCCACCACCATGATCCGCAGCTACTGGGAACTGGGCGATATCCTGCACTTCGACCCTGACACCGCCAAGCGCAACATCGAACTGGGTTACTACGACACCCTGCGCGCCTTTGGCCGCATCCGGGGCTGTGCCTACGCGGTGGACAGCGGTGCGGACAGCAGCGCCGATGCCGAAGCCTTCCGCGCCGCCTTTGACGCGGTGCAGAAGGAGGTGCGGGAGAAGTACCCTGTCACTCTGACCGCAGATGCCGCTTTGCTGCTGGCGCGGATGAAGGACGTGCAGCTTGCCCCGCTGGAAGCCGCCGCCGAGGACGCCGGGGTAGACCCCACCCACTTTTATACCACCCGGACGCTGGCCCAGGCGTTTCTGGCGGTGTGCGACAAAGACCGTATGGAAAGCTTTGCCCCGCTGTTTACGGGCAGCAGCACCGCCGGGCAGGCAGCGCTGGCCGCGTTGCTGCCCAATACATTCTTACAGGCGCTGGTGTGGCGCACTTTGACCGCATCGGCTTTGCCGGAGGTGACAGAAGATGAAGGTTTATAAAGGCGTATCCGCATCCCCGGGGTTGGTGCTGGGACAGGTGAGCCGACTGGAGCACCATGTGGAGACTTTCAGCCACGGCCCTTTCAACCCGGAGCGGGAGCTGCGGCTGCTGGCAAACGCCGTGCACACGGCGCAGAACGAGCTGGACTCCATGGCGGAGCGCGCCGCGCCCACCGAGCAGGCCATCTTTTTGTTCCAGAGCATGATGCTGGACGACGAGGGCATGATGAACGAGGTGCGCTTTTGCATCAATGCGGGCATCAGCGCTTCGGCGGCGATGCATCAGGTGGGGCAGCGCTACGCCGACCAGCTTGCCAACATGAAGGATAACCCCTATATGCAGCTGCGCAGCGTGGATATTCTGGACGCCACCCGCCGGGTGATCAATATCCTGACCAACCGCCCCCGGGTGTGGCTGGCGCTGGATCATCCGGTGATCCTTGCCGCCGACCGGCTGATGCCCACCGACCTGTTCAGCGTGCCCTCCGGCATGATCTTGGGCGTCATCACCGCAGAGGGCAGCGGCCAGAGCCATGCCGCCATCATTGCCCGGGCAATGAACATCCCGGGCATCGTGCAGGTGGGCAAGGATTTTCTGGACGACTGCGACGGACGCACCGTCATTCTGGACGCAACCAACGGCAACTGCATCCTTGACCCGGATGCCGTCGCCCGCCAGCAGGCAGAAGCCAGCATCTGTCAGCTCCAGCGCGAGGACGCGGAGATGAAGCAGCTGCACAGTCTGCCGGATGAGACAAGGGACGGCGAACCCTTTGAGCTGCTGGCCAACTGCTTTGGCCCGGAGGATATCGACACCGCCATGCAGTCCGGTGCAAAGGGCGTTGGGCTGCTGCGCAGCGGCTACATGATGCTGCCCGGGCGCATTCTGGACGAGCAGGAGCAGTACTTTTTCTATTGCTCCTGTCTGGCAGCCGCAAACGGCTGCCCGGTGACCGTGCGCACCTTCGACTTTGGCTCCGACCGCACCGTGGCCGACGCCAATCAGGGGCCGCAGTCCTCCAAGCTCGGTCTGCGCGGCATCCGCAACAGCCTGCGCCAGCCCCAGCAGTTCCAGACCCAGATCTGCGCTTTGCTGCGCGCCGCCGCCCGGGGGCCGCTGCGGGTGATGTTCCCCATGGTGACCGATGTAGAGGACTGGGACGCCGCCATGAGCATCGTGGAGCACTGCCGCCAGAGCCTGCGGGAGCGGGGCGTGCCTTTTAACGAGAATACCCAGTTCGGCGTGATGCTGAGCATCCCCGCCGCCTGCCTGACCGTGGAGGACTTTATAGCCCACGGCTGCGATTTTCTGGTCATCGGCACCAACGACCTGACCCAGTACACCCACGCCGCCGACCGGGAGCTTGCCAGCGCGGAGCACTACTACCGCCCCGCCAGCCCGGCCATGAAAAAGCTGATCACCATGGTGATGGATGCCGCGGGTGCGCACCACGTCCCGGTGACCATCTGCGGCCTTGCCGTGGGCAACCCCGCCAACACGGCGCAGTACCTGCACCTTGGTCTGCGCAGCTTCTCGGTAAGCCCGCAGAATCTGCTCAAGACAAAGCAAGCCCTGCTGGACACCGACGCCCACCCGGATGCAGGGGAAAAGGACTGAAAGCACTTTACAAAGCGTAATATAATGCAAAATAATAAGAGGCTGCTGCACAAACCTTTGTGCAGCAGCCTCTTTGGCGTTGTGTTTTTAACTTTAGCGGGCTCGCCCTCTCCGTCTGCTCACTTTGTTCGCATCCACCTCTCCCAAAGGGAGAGGCCTTGGCAAAGAGATGAAGTCTGCGTGGACTGCCAAGGGCTCCCACTTTGGGGGAGCTGGCATCGCGCAGCGATGACTGAGAGGGCGAGGACGCTGACCGCGTGCAGCAATTACTCCAGATTCCCCGTCAGGGTCATGACAGCGGAGAGCACCGCCAGCGGGGCGGTTTCGCAGCGGAGGATGCGGGGGCCAAGACCCACCGTTTTTGCCCCGGCTTTGGCGGCCATTTCGGCCTCCTCGGCGGCAAAGCCGCCCTCTGCGCCGGTAACGATGGCAAGGCGCAGCTTCTGCCCGTCGGCGGGCTTTGCTTCGGCCAGCAGCTGGCGCAGGGGTGCGCCGCCGCACTCGTAGCAGAACAGCACCAGATCGTACTGGTCAAAGCTGCGGCACACCGCCCCGAAGTTTGGCAGCGGCAGGGCTACGTCCGGCAGAACGCCCCGGCCGCACTGCTTGGCGGCTTCCAGCGCAATGCGGTTGTAGCGCTCGTTCTTCTGCTCCTCTTTTTTGGGTGCAGCCACGCAGTAGCGGCTGAAGAAAGGCACGATATGCGCCGCGCCCAGCTCCACCCCGTGCTTGATGATCTGTTCCAGCTTGTCCTGCTTGGGGTAGCCCGCCAGCAAAGTTACCTCCACGGTGGGCTCGGCGGCGCTGGGGTAGCCCGGCTCTACGGCAAAGTCTACCCTGTCCTCCCCAAAGCCGGTGATGGTGGCGGTGTACTCCACGGCGTTGCCGTCGCAGAGGATGACGGTATCCCCCGGCTTTGCCCGCATCACCCGGGCAAGGTGATGGGCATCCGCACCCCGCAGGGTGGCGGTGCCGTCAGAGATCTCGGTGGTAAAGTAGCGGTGCGGCATACTGTGCGCTCCTTCTCATAATGTATGGATATCAGGCCTTTTTGCAGACGATGCACTCCCAGCCGCGCTTTTCCTTCACTTCCACAATGGCAAGCCCAGCCTTTTCCAGCCCGGCGATCACCTCGTCCTTGCGGCTGTCGATGATGCCGCTGGCAATAAAGGTGGCACCCTCCGCCATCAGGCCGGGCACGGCGGGTGCAAGGCTGAGGATGGCGTTTGCCACGATGTTGGCAGTGATGATATCATAAGTGCCGCTGGCTTTATCGGACAGGTCGCCCACCAGCACGGTGAGCTTATCCTGCACGCCGTTCAGGGCTGCGTTCTCCCCGGCGGTGCGCACCGCCACAGGGTCGATGTCCACGCCCTCGGCGCTGGCAGCGCCCAGCTTGAGGGCGGCAATGGCAAGGATGCCGCTGCCGGTGCCGATATCCAGCACCCGCTCGCCGCCGCGCACCTGCTCGTCCAGCGCTTCAAGGCAAAGGCTGGTGGTCTCGTGACCGCCGGTGCCGAAGGCAAGGCCGGGGTCAAGGATCAGCTTGACCCGGTCGGTGTCGTACTGCTGCCACGAGGGCACCACAGCCAGACGGCTGCCGATCTCCATGGGGTGGTAGTATTTGCGCCAGCCGTTCTGCCAGTCCTCCTGCTCCACGCCCTCAGTCTCCACGGTGTAGGGGATGCCGGCGGCTTCCATGCGGGCGGCGATAAGCGCCAGCGTTTCCACCTGAGAAGCGCCCGGCTCCAGATACAGATGGATGATCACGGTATCCCGGGGCTTGTCCAGCAGCTCCTGCTCGATCAGATCCACGTGGGCGATCTCGGCCACCTGCTGCTCGATGTCGCTGTAATCCTCGATGTAGATGCCGCCCTCGGCGATCAGGGTAGCAACGGCTTCGGCGTTTTCGGCATCAGCCTTGGCCACAGTCAGGCGGATATCGGTCCATTCCATAAGGCATTCTCCTTTTACGTTGTATCCATGCCGCCCGGCGGGGCAGATGGAAAAAAGTTCTCTTATCTGTATAGTACCCGATTCTGCGCTGGGATGCAAGCATTTGGACAAAATAGACATAAAAAGAAAAGATTTTTCAGCACTTAAATCAGAACGCGTGCAGAAAAAACAAAAAATACTGACAAGCGTACCGTTAAACAAGGACTTTTGGTGCATTTTAATAGAAAAAAGAAAAAACCACTTTCTTTTTTTGCAAAAATATGTTACTATTCTGTTACGGAACTATGGACAGCCTGCAACCAGAGACTGTCTGTAAACACAAACATTCTTTAAGGAGGAATGTGTCTTATGATGAAGTATCTCCAGAAACTGGGCAAAGCGCTGATGCTTCCCGTCGCTGTGCTGCCGATCTGCGGCATCCTGATGGGTCTTGGTTATGCCCTCGCTCCGGGCGTTATGGGCGTTCCCGGTGCTGCAACCTCCGGTGCAGCTTACACCGTCGGCTTCCTGCTGGTCAAGGCAGGCGGCGCTCTGATCGATAACATGGCATGGCTGTTTGCCATTGGTGCCGCTGTCGGCCTGGCTGACAACGACGGTACCGCAGGTCTGGCCGGTCTGGTCAGCTACCTGATGATGCAGCAGCTGCTGAGCCCCGGCGTGGTCGGCATGGTGCGCACCCTGGAAGAGGGCACCGCTACCTACATTGCCTTCCAGAAGGTCGCCGGCAACTCCTTCATCGGCATTCTGGCCGCTGTTGTGGGTGCTGCCTGCTACAACAAGTTCAAGAATACCCAGCTGCCTGACTGGCTGGCATTCTTCTCCGGCAAGCGCTTCGTTGCGATCGCTACCGGTCTGATCTCCATTCTGGTGTCCGTTGTTCTGCTGTTCGTCTGGCCCGTCATCTTCGACGCTCTGGTCGCAATCGGCCACGGCATCGCCGGCATGGACGGCATCGGCGCCGGCATCTACGCCTTCCTGAACCGTCTGCTCATCCCCACCGGCCTGCACCACGCTCTGAACAACGTGTTCTGGTTCGATACCATCGGTTTGGGCGACCTGAGCCACTTCTGGGCTGGCGAGACTTCCGCTGATGTGGACTGGAGCCTTGGTATGTATATGTCCGGCTTCTTCCCCTGCATGATGTTCGGTATCATGGGCGCTGCTCTGGCTATGGTCAAGACCGCTAAGAACAAGAAGGCCGCTATTGGTCTGGTTCTGTCCGCTGCAATTTGCGCATTCGTCTGCGGCGTTACCGAGCCCTTCGAGTTCGGCTTCATGTTCCTGTGCTTCCCGCTGTACGTTGTGTACTCCGCTCTGTACGGCATCTTCACCATCATCACCTACTACACCGGTTTCCGTGCTGGCTTCTGCTTCTCCGCAGGTGCTACCGACCTGATCTTCTCTGCATCCCTGCCCGCAGCTGCTAAGACCTGGATGATCATTCCTCTGGGCATCGCAGCATTCCTGGTGTTCTACTTCGTGTTCTACTTCGCTATCACCAAGTTCGACCTGAAGACCCCCGGCCGTGAGGATGACGACGAGGAAGCTGAGAAGAAGGTCGTTCTGGCTAACAACAACTACACCGAAGTCGCTTCTGCTGTTCTGGCTGCTGTCGGCGGCAAGGAGAACGTGAAGGACGTTGGTTACTGCGCAACCCGTCTGCGTTTTGAGGTGAAGGATAACGCCAAGGTCGACGAGAAGGCTGTCAAGGCTGCCGGTGCTGCCGGTGTTATCCGTCCCAGCAAGAACGCTTGCCAGGTCATCATCGGCACCAAGGTGCAGTTCGTGTACGACGAGCTGAAGAAGATGCTGTGATCCTGCACTTCTGAAAAGAATGAGCTGCAAAAGTCTGGTTGATTTTGCAGTATGAACCGGGCCGCCGGGGGCGGGGTGCACAGCGCCCCCTCCCGGCGGCCCGCTCTTTTTGCACGGCGGTACAATGTTCACACAAAAGGACTTTTGTAAAAACACCCGGCGTGCTATACTGGGTGAAAAGCAAAAAGCTGTTTTCGTAAGCGGGGTGCAATGCTTATGAAAACGGCTTCAAGGAAAGAACGAGGTGTTTTGTATGATCCTTCAGAATGCACTGGTCTATACCCCGCGCCACACCTTTGAGCGCGGCACCATCATCATCCACGATGGCCGTATCGTGCCCTTTGCCGCCCCGGAAGAGGGCGAAGAGGTGCTGGACGCCGAGGGGCTGTACGCCCTGCCGGGCCTTGTGGATATCCACTTCCACGGGGCGATGGGCAAGGATTTCTGCGATGGCACCGAGGAGGCCATCCAGACGCTGGCGGATTTTGAGGCCAGCAAGGGCGTGCTGGCCATCTGCCCCGCCACCATGACCTACCCCGAGGAGATCCTGAACAAGGTAATGGACGCCGCTGCCGCCCATAAAAACGGCAAGGGTGCCGACCTTGTGGGCATCAACATGGAAGGCCCCTTCATCAGCCCCAAAAAGGTGGGCGCACAGAACCCGGAGTATGTGCAGGGCGCAGACGCCGCCATGTTCCGCCGTTTGCAGAAGCGTGCAAACGGTCTGATCAAGCTGGTGGACGTTGCACCCGAAGAGCCGGGCAATCTGGACTTTATCAAGGAGTGCCATAACGAGGTGCGCATCTCCATCGCCCACACCTGCACCGACTACGACACCGCCGTCAAGGCCTTTGAAGCCGGTGCCACCCACATGACCCACTTGTACAATGCCATGCCCGGCATCACCCACCGTGCGCCCGGTCCCATCATTGCGGCCATGGAGCACGATGCCGAGGTGGAGCTCATCACCGATAACGTGCACATCCACCCCGCCGTGGTGCGGTTCACCTTCAACACCTTCGGGGACGACCGCGTCTGCCTGATTGCAGACAGCGCTATGTCCTGCGGCCTGCCGGACGGTCAATACAGTCTGGGCGGACAGGCCATCACGGTCAAGGGGCCCCGCGCCACCCTGACCGAGCACCCGGACACCATTGCGGGCAGCAACACCTGTCTGTACGACTGCATGAAGCGCGCCGTGCTGGAGATGAACGTGCCGCTGGAAAGCGCCGTCCGCGCCGCCAGCGAGAACCCCGCCAAGAGCATTGGCGTGGACAACGACTACGGCAGCCTTGCCGCCGGACGCTACGGCAACGTGATCCTTGCGGACAAGGAGCTGAACATCAAGGCTGTCATCCAGAAAGGAAACCGGATCGTATGAGAGAGCCTGCGTTTATCTGGCGGCTGCTCACCGGCCCGGAGCTGACCGATGTGTATCTGAACGAGATGCGCCGGGATTTTCCTGCCGGGGAGCTGAAGCCCCTGAGCATGATCCTGAACAGCGAAGCGGATGGCACTGCCCACACATGGGGCGTGTTTGACGGGGACACCCTTGCCGCCTATCTGCTGATGGTGCGTCCCGAGGGCTGCCGGATGAGCCAGCTGGATTATTTTGCCGTAGTGCCCGCCTACCGCGCCCACGGCATTGGGGCGCAGCTGCTGGCGCAGCTGCCCGCCCACGAGGACACCGCCGAGGCCATTTTAATTGAAGCCGAGATGCCGGAAAAGGCCGAGGACGCAGCCATGGCAGTGCGGCGGCTGGGCTTTTACGCCCGCTGCGGCGCGTGGGACACCCACTACACCGAGCATCTTTTTGACGCGTGGTTCCGCATTCTGGTGCTGGACTGCCCGGGCTGCGCGCCCCTTGCCCCGGAGACTGCAGTGGAAGCCCTGACCGACTGCTACCGCCGCACCATCAGCCCTACCCAGTGGCAAAAGCACGTGCAGTTCTTTGCCCCGGATGGCAGCGTGTGCGGCTGAGGGCAAAACGCACATAACCATAACATAAAAGAATGCCCGCCCACCGTGGTTTCCCACAGGTGGGCGGGCATTTTGCGGTTTATCGTTTGTGCGCTGTAAAAGCGCTCAGAGGGCGGCGGTCTGGGGGAGCAGGCGGAAGAGCATTACGGGAAGCTCGCTGTTTGCAAAATCCAGCGTAAAGATGAGTTTGCCGTTCTTTGCTTCAAAAGGCAGCTCGGTCTGCGTGCCGTCCGGGGCAATGCGCACAAGCGTTTTGCCTTCCAGCAGTCCGGCGGGCAGCGCAAGCCTTACCAGACCGGTGGGCTGCGTCAGGCTGCCGGCAGTCTCAAATGCCACACTCAGGTATTCCCCGTTCGTCCGTGCGGTCACATCCTCCGCAGAAAGACTGCCGCTGATAGTCCACGCCGTTGCGGCATCGATCTTTTCCAGCTGCGCGGCGTTTTCTGCCTGCCCGCACACGGGGCAGAAGGTCAGCGTTTCGCCTTCCGCAGTGCGGAAAGTGAACTTCCGGCAATCAGTGCTGCCAGTGTGCGCGCAGCCCTGCCGCAGACAACCGGCGCTCTGAGAGCCGGTTCCGTTCGGGGACCATGCACCGAACTGATGCCCCAGCTTATCGGTCGGGTCTGCGGTGTAGCTGTCTTTGCAGCGGGAGCAGGTAAAAACAGTATAGCCGTCTGTTTCACAGGTAGGCTCTACGGTAACAGCCTGATAATCATGATTCAGCGCGGGCTGCTCTGCATAGGTGGTATAGTCACAACGAGAGCAGGTTTCGTAAGCGTCCCAGCCGATTTCCGTGCAGGTGGGGGCTTGCGCGTCGTGATGCACCAGAGCATGGTTCAGTGCGGGCTGCTCCGCATAGGTGGTATAGTCACAACGAGAACAGGTGTCGTAAGCATCCCAGCCCTTTTCCGTGCAGGTGGCGGCTTGCGCGTCATGCTGCACCAAGTCATGTTTCAGTGCGGGGATTTCTTGATAAGTGGTATAGTTGCAGCCCAAGCGGGAACAGGTTTCGTAGGCGTTCCAGCCCTTTTCCGTGCAGGTGGCGGCTTGCGCGTCGTGATTCACCAGAGCATGGTTCAGCGCGGGCAGCTCTGCATAGGTGGTATAGTCGCAGCGGGAGCAGGTGTCGTAAGCGTTCCAGCCGGGTTTCGTACAGGTGGCGGCTTGCGCTTCGTGCTGCACCAGATCATGGTTCAGTGCGGGCAGCTCCGCATAGGTGGTATGGTCGCAGCGGGAGCAGGTTTCGTAAGCATTCCAGCCGATTTTCGTACAGGTGGGGGCTTGCGCTTCATGCTGCACCAGAGCATGGTTCAGTGCGGTCAGCTCTGTATAGGTGGTATAGTCACAACGGGAGCAGGTTTCGTAAGCGTTCCAGCCCTTTTCCGTGCAGGTGGGGGCTTTTGCTGCGTGCTGCTTCAAATCATGCTGTGCGGGCAGCTCTTTGCGGGTGGTATAGCCGCAGCGGATGCAGCGGTCGTAAGCGTCCCAGCCGATTTCCGTACAGGTGGGGGCTTTTATCACGCGCTGCCTCAGATCATGTTTCAGCGCGGGCCGCTCCACATAGGTGGTATGGTCACAACGAGAGCAGGTTTCGTAAGCATCACAGCCGGGTTCCGTACAAGTGGGGTCTTTTGCTTTGTAGTATACCAAATAATGTTTCAGTGCGGGCAGTTCCGCATAGGTGGTATAGTTGCAGCGGGAGCAGGTTTCGTAAGCGTTCCAGCCCTTTTCCGTGCAGGTGGGGGCTTTTGCTGCGTGCTGCACCAGATCATGGTTATTTGAGTCTTTTTCGCCGTATTCCCCACCACACACCTCACAGACCGCTTTGGCGCTGCAGGTTGCTTTGCCACCGGTACACTTTGCAGTATCAACTTCGCGGCAGTAGTTCGTGCAGCTGCGGGTGTGCGTGCCGTTGCCGGCGGATGACCACTCGCCCCATGCGTGACCGCCGTAGTAACTCCCTCCGCAAGTATTGCACATTCCCAGAGTGTCGCAGGTCGCGTAGCCGCCGCTGCAGCTTCCAGTCTCTTCTGCGTTGCAGCGCTTGCATCTGCGGGTGTGCGTGCCGTTGCTGGCGTAGTTAGGCGTCCACGCGCCCCAGTCGTGACCGGGAATGTCGTATTCCGCGCCGCATTTTTCACAGATTTTGCCCTTGGTGCAGATGGGACCTTGGGTGCCGCCGGTATGGAACATTATATACGCAATATCGCCATCGTTGTGGCAGTTCGGGCATTCAGTTACATAAACCCTATGACAGGTCGAATCATCTTTTTCGTATCTGAGGACCTCACGTTTATTCATAGTCTCACAGCGGGCGCAGAAAACCGGGACTGTTTCTGCCGCCGCTTTTAACACGATCCCCGGTATCAGGCACACCATTGCCAGCACCGTCAAACACCAGATCAGCCATTTTTTCATGTTACTCCCTCCTTGTCATCAAACCTTGTTATCCTTTCAGATCAAACTGCACGGACAGCGATGCAAGCACGGCATCTACCACCTTCCGCGCCTGGGCAAGCATATCGATCTCCGCCACAAAAGCGATGACCTGCTCGCGCTCCTGCGCGGGGACCTGCAGCGCACTCAGGCTCATGCTCAGGAACCGCCGTATTTTGCGCTCCAGCGTAAAGTAGGGGTCGCACCGCCGTGCCATGTAGCCGCGCATCATGCCAGCCGTGCCCAGCTCCATCTCGTAGAAATCGCACTCGGCGCACCCGGGCAGATACGCGCTGAACGCCGCCTGCAGCTCCGCCGTGGTGCTGCGGTGGATGATCTCTGCCGTGGCGGGGAAGGTGTACGCTTCCACATAGATATCCCGCAGATTCTCGCTCAGCTCGGTCATCGCCAGCTGCAAAGCCGTTTCCACCGCGTAGAGGTACACCGGCGAGGGGGCGTTTGCCGCCAGCGGCCTTACCGCGCCGAACTGCCTGCTGAACATCATGCCGATCAGCTCGGTCAGCACACCGTCCTTGGTGCGGAAAATATTCTGGAACGACCCGGCAGAAACATCTGCTTCCTTTAAAATTTCTGCAACCTTGGTGTTCGTGTAGCCTTTTTCCAGAAAAAGCCGGACACAGGCGGTCAGTATCCGCCGTTTTGCTTCTTTGCTGTCGTATCTGCGCGCCATTGGAAATCATCCTTTTCTATAATTGGTTTCTGACCCAATTATATATTGATTTTAAAATTGCGTCAAGTAAACTTTTCAGGGCGTATTTTGGGCAGGTTGACAAAATTTGAACTTCCCGCCGGTGTGCAAAAGTGTGCAGAGCCCCAGAAAACAAAAAATCCCACGAGGAATCTTACGATTCTTCGTGGGATTTTGGTGCGCTCGAGGGAACTCGAATCCCTGGCCCTCTGATTAAAAGAATCCAAGGTGCATCATTCGTCAAATTTCAAAAGTTCGAAGAAACGTTATTTTTATCGTATCATCGCAAAATACGCCTTTGCACACACCGCATTGTTTGCATACAGTGTAATGCTTTGCAACCGTTATCCAGCTATTCAGGTGTGCAAAAAGTGTGCAAAAATGTGCAGACGGGCAAAACAAAGCCCAATGGACAAATCAACCACCGGTTTTATGGCAGGGTTTAGGACATCCAAACAGACACCATTTGATGTAGAAATGAGGTTCACCATGAATAAACTGCTTACCTGCCGCTTCAATATGGACACCAACCGGGTGGAAGCCCGGTTCGAGGATAGCACCACCCTTGCCATCGACTGCATCGCCGTGGAGGACGAGTACGGCAACACCCCGGCACAACGGGCGGAGCTGGACTGGCTGCTCTACAATAAGCCCTTGGAGTATGCACAGCTTGTACTGGGTGGAGGGATAGAGCATTATCTTTCCCTCGGCTGTGACCACGGCAGAATGGAAGATTGAGGATTCAGCAGCCGTTTGCAAAAAATTAAAGAATCATCTTTGCAAAGTCCATTGCTATTTGAACGAAAATCGAATATAATATAGATAGGAAAGCGGACGTCATTCCGCTGGTGTGGCTGACACCTAAAATCCGATCAGATGCAGGACGTAAGGGCCTGAGGTTGGCGGGCAACGATAAAACCCGAAAGAGATGCAGGACGTAGGGGCCTGAGGTTGGCGGACAACGATAAAATCAGTCGCAAGGGACATCGGACAGCACCACGGTGTTGTAGGTGTCCCTTTTATTTTGTAAAAACGCAAAGGAGCGCAGAATCAACCATGACGAAAAAAGAAGCACTGTCCATCGTTTTTGCCTGTGCGCCGTTGTACAAAGAAAATCTGGTGGATAAAAGCCTGCTGTTCATCACTACCGACAAGCATAAGAGTGTCCATTGTCTGGAGGTCACGTTCGATATCAGCAACTTTCTGCACATGACAGGCTTCAAGCTGCGTAAGCCTAGCATCAATGCCAGACACTTTTTCAATCTGTGCTACGACAAACGTCTGACCGAAGCGGATTTTGAATTTTCCGCAGATGGAACCACCGAAATGAAAATGCGTGTTCTGCCCAGCCTGATGAAAAAGAATCTCTCCGCAAAAATGCTGGGCGACTACAATATGAGCCAGCCCAAGCTGTACACCGACAAGATCGCAGGCTCCCTCAGCGCCTGCATGGGTTTTGTCCGGGATAGCGGTGAAGGGCGTTTCGTTCCCAACACGGTGCTGGAGGGCGATATCCGAACCAAAGTAAAGGCCGCTGACCGAATTATTGCTACATATCGCAAAAACCGTGGTGAGAAACAGTATTCAGAGGTCGTATTCACCGCCAAGAAGGTCGAATGGGAAAAGATCGTCCTTCCCGATGAATACTGCTATCTTGTGTTGCCTGAATAATAAAAGAATGCCCGCCACCGATGGAACGGAATCTCCACGGTGAGCGGGCATTTTGCGTTTTCGTTCGATTCAGGTGAATCTATTCGGCTTGTGGTTTTCGCTTAACCCACGGTTTGGCTCCACAACAGGCTGATACCGAACCAGTCCATTGCTTCATCGCCACCGATAGCTGGTCAACGCCGCTATCCTCTATTATTAGTATAGCGCAAAAGTGTATAAGTGCAAGTGGTCAAGCATCGAAGGAAATGAAATTTTCACTCAGGTCTATTATATGTACTCTATACCGAAATGTTTCATGCAAACAGCATTTTTCAATATGACCTTTATTGTCCATTTTAGTCTATTATAGTCCTCATTTTTCCATATATAATTTGAATTTTCCCTTGCACTAGCCCCAGACAAATGTTATACTTGACAAAATGGAGGAAATGTGCTATGTCTGATGAAATTTTCACTGTATTGCAAGCGGCACAATACTTAAAGGTATCAGAAAAGACCATTCGTCGTCTTATAAAAAGTAAAAAGCTTACAGCATCACGTGTAGGAAGTCGTTCTCTTCGCATACGGCAAAACGACATCGATCAATATCTTGCCAATCACACAAATCATTGTAAAGGAGTTACTACCAATGAGTGAAGAGTTAATTCAGAGAAATTTGATAGATTCTCCTGAAAAAATGGGAGATTGGAATTTTTATAACATCGGAGCAACAACCTTAAAAGCACTAAAGTCAGCAAAACTAATTCCTGATAAGGATTATGAAACATTTGAAAGCAAAAAGCCGGATGCACTAATTGTTAAAAAACCCGTAGTAATTGCTGCCATCGAATACAAAACGCCTTCTCAACTTCGTACTGAAAAGCAAATCGAGAAGGCAATTGTGCAAGAATTAGGTACGGCACAAGCTTTGCAGGCAAAAGTTTATATTATTACTGATGGAAGTAAGAGTATCTGGGTCAATCCTTTAACTGGTCACGAGATTTTGCAGGAAAACGGCAGTAAAATAACTCTCAATTTCAATAAAACCAGCTCTGAATGTATTGTTCTGATTAACAAAATTCGCGCATCCATCAATGCTTCAAATGATATGTTAAGAGCCGCGGCATCTGTTGATCCTCTTCCGCTTGCTCAGAAAGTATGGCAGGATTTATGGGCCGTTTCTGGTGCAACTCCAGAAAATTGCCTCTACACCTTTGTCGAGATTTTCATTTTCAAATATCTGAGTGATCTTGGTGTATTAAAAGGCATGTATTCGTTTTATGACTTACTTGGAAAATATTCCGGTAATAATGAAAACGATGTGCTCGAATTCTATGCTTCTGTTATCCGTATAAAAATCAAAGAACTTTTTCCCGGAAATCCAAAAGACAAAACCACAATCATTAATGGTACTATTTTTGTATCTAAAGATGATAAAGCAGTTTCTGGATACGCTACAGTTTTTCACAAAATCCTTAAACGATTCAATGATTTTGGTACGCTTGAAAACATTGATTACGATTTTAAAAGCAAGCTCTTTGAAACGTTCTTGAAAGAATCTATCAGCAAGAAAAACTGGGGACAATATTTTACGCCGCTTAAGGTCGTTCGAGCGATTGTGAACATGGCCGATATTGAGTCTGGAATGAAAATCTGTGACCCGGCATGTGGCGTTGGTAAATTCTTGCTTGAGCCTATTTTGCACAATCTTAATCACCTATACACTATAGAAACAGATGAACACGGTGCCGAACGGCTTGTTCCTAAAATTACGCTTGTCGGCTATGATAAGGGGTTCGACAAAGATGAGCAGAAAACCATTATACTTGCAAAGGCGAATATGCTAATTTATATGTCCGAGCTAATCAGAGAGCATCCGAATCTAACTCAGCAGTTTGCGCAGTTATTTAATAGCACCTTCACTCTGCAAACCAACTCTATCCTCGGAACTCTAGCCAAGCCGGTAACAGAGGAGTACGATCTCATTCTTACAAATCCACCATATGTTATGAGTGGCAGTAGCAATCTAAAAGAAGAAATCTCGAAGGATGATGAATTAAAGAAATATTTTTCTATCAGTGCCATGGGCATCGAAGGGCTGTTCATGGAATGGATTGTCCGCGCACTCAAACCCGGAAAAAAGGCTTTTATTGTCGTGCCAGATGGAATCATGAATCGGAGTAACGATAAAAAATTACGAGATTTTATTCTTGGCCAGTGCGATATCGACGCGGTGATTTCTTTGCCATTAAACACATTCTTTACGACCAACAAAAAGACCTATATTCTCGCACTCACTAAAAAGATTCCTCTTAATGTTGGCGGAATTCCCACTCTTCCCAAGCAAATCTCTCCGGTATTCACATATCTTTGCTCAGAAATCGGCGAAACGCGGGATGTCTATCGCTTTGATATCGAGCAAAATGATTTGGAAGCGGCCTCGGATTTGTTTAATATGTTTAAGGGAGCAAAGATAAAATTCAGAACGGATGACCCACGCTGCAAAATTATAAGTATTGATAAATTTTATACCAGTGCGCATTGGGCTGTAGATCGTTGGTGGACAAGAGAAGAAAAGATTCAGCTTGGCGTGGAAGATGATGTTGAAACCATCACTCTTTCCGGCCTCGCCACTTTAATTTCTGATGTTTCATCTTCTTTAATGGAATATCGCGAGCCACTTTATGAGTTGGAGAAAAAAAAAACAATAATTTCTCGTCAAATGGTTAATATAATCGACCCTGCCGTGTTCCGTTTATCCTCCTCTGGAATCGGACTTAATCGTGTAAAATTAAATGCTCTAAACACTGACAATCCGGACGATTTTCCCGTCTATACTGCTGGTCAAGAACCTGTGGCATTCATAAAAAGACTTCCTAAAGAGCCCTTTGGTGCAAACGTGGATAACCCTGTTCTTAGCTTTGCTACAAACGGTGATGGGTCGGCCGGCCGCAATTTTGTAATTCATACGAAGCCATTTTATGTCAATACTGATCGAATCGTCGTTCAAGTACTTCGCAAGGATATCAGCCCTCAGTATGTTCGCGTTGCGCTTAATGATATGAAGGAAAAATATGGATTCAATCATGCACACAAAGCCAACTCTCACAACTTGGCTCCTGTCACCATCCAACTTCCTGTAAAAAGCAACGGATGTTACGACTTAGAGCAACAGGAAATTATGGTCGAAATTTTCAACTATCTTGAAGATATGCGAAAATCTCTTCTCCATCAAAAAGACCGTGTGGTAGAAAGCAACGTCTGTGTAGACTTGTCCTGCTACCATTTTGCCCAGAAAAAGATTTCGGATCTGTTTTCGGTTCTTCGAGGAAGCGGAAAATATACTAGAAGCTATACTCAGGAACATCCTGGCGCAGTCCCTCTCTTTTCGGGAAACACTTCTGGGGCATTTGCGTATGTCGATACCGCTGATTATAATACCCCTTGTTTGAGCTGGGTGATTGATGGCCTTGCTGGGTATCTTATGTTCCACTCATCAGAGTTTTCTGCAACAAATCATCGAGGAGTTTTGCTTCCAAAATTTTCTGACATTAACCTTCAATATGCCAAATTTATTATGGAACCTATTTTCCGAAATGCAAAGAAGGGTCGTGTTGGTGATAACGGAGAAAACGAATACTCTTCACTCCCTCCCTTTATGGTTTCTGAACTTTTGGTCCCATTCCCTGTTGATGATACTGGAAAGATAAGCCTATCCGCTCAGCAAGAAATTGCCGAACAATATATTACTGTTGAGCAATGCAAACGAGATGTTGCTGAGAAGTTAGATGCTCTGGCTCATCAAAAAATCGAGCTATAATAGCTCTGAATGCCAAAAGTGTCATACTTTTACCGCTTTACCGCAATAAAATTCCCCAACCCCCCTTGACGCTCGCCGCAATCCATGATACCCTTTATCGCAAATCCCACCATTTATGTAGAAAAGTACAGAACGGCGAGGATTTATTCTCCATGAAGATTTTTACCGCCCCACAACACACCCGATTCATTTTGCCGCCTGATTCACCCGACAAAATCATCGCTGCGCTGCGTGGGCGGTATTTTTCTTTTTCACAAATAAAATCTTATGTAGTTGTTCAATCTTCCAAAATTTGTTTTTGGTTGTTGACTGCACAACCGCAAAGTGTTATTCTTGTGCTTGAAAGAAGCAGGTTGTAGTGTCCGCACTGCGCCCGGCTTTCTTCATACTGTACCTTGAATCCTTCATAAGCCGTCTGAACGAGATACTGCGCCATGACCTCACACTTTCTGTGGGCGAGCCGGACAACGCCGCTGCAAAACAGGGGCAGGAACTGCGTTCGGTGTGAACGGTGACCATGAGCAGGGGCTTTGCCTTTTCACACGTTTTGCTCTGCAAAATTTTCAACGTGCATTGCGGTTCGACTTCTGAAATTTTCAGTGTTGCACGGAAAGGGCGAAAGCAAGTATCGACCTGTGGCCACAAATTTTCAATGCTTGAAAATGTTCTGTCACATGGTCTGCCACTTGTTGGGGAGTGCCTTCCCCAAACCCTGCTCCAGCATTGCGCTGATTTCAGCGCAAAAGCGGCGTGTCGCTTTACATAGCCCTCTCCATCCCGGAGCGGGCATTTATCATTTTCACAGGAGGTCGAATATGACTGAAATGAAAAGTCCGAACGCACACGCACGAGAGAACCGCAATGACACGCCGCGAAAACGAAAGACACACATCATCAAGGTCAGGGTGACCGCAGAAGAAAAACTGCGGATCGCATACGCCTGCAAAGAACTCCACCTCACCCAATCCGAGCTCGTCCGCCGCGTCCTGTACGGCGTGAACGTCAAGCACACCGTCGTGGTGGCGCAGGGCGGCGAGGATGCACTGGCGGCGCTTGCCGCCTTGTCTGCCCAGTGCAGCAAGGTGGGAAGCAACCTCAACCAGCTTGCACGGTACTTCAACTCCGGCGGCAAAGACACCGAGCAGCTCCGGGCGCAGATTCTGGAGGAACTGTCCGCACTCACGAACTTTCGGCTGAAAGCCGAAGAAACGGTTGGTGAACTGTATGGCAACCATCAAGCAATAATCCGGCTGCGCCGAATTGGCTGTAAAAAATCACTTCCGCGATTTTTTCTAATGTAAGCAGCCTGCGGCTGCAATCAGCATGACCTCGAAAAACTCTAACTATGCCGCCGCCGAAAGCTATCTGACCTTTCAGCACAACGAGTACACCGGTCTGCCCATTCTGGACGAGAAGGGCAGACCCAAGCTGCGGGATTCGTACCTGCTCGACACTGTTGAGTGCGGCGAATCTTCGTTCGCTATGGCCTGCCTGATCGCCAACCGTAAGTACGGCAAGAACGGCGGGCGGGAGGACGTGAAGACCCACCATATATGGCGACATCCGCCAAAGCGGATGCTAATATATTCGTGCGCAGCACGCACCGCTGGCCATACGAAGTATATCATCAGCTTCGACCCGAAGGACGCAGTAGAAAACGGCCTGACCATGGAGCGGGCGCAAGCCCTTGGCTTGCGGTTTTGCAAGGACAATTTTCCCGGTCATCCCGCCATCGTCTGCACCCACCCGGACGGACACAACAGTGCCGGGAACATTCACGTCCACATCGTCATCGGCAGCTTGCGTGTCCGCACCGTGGAACGGCAGCCCT